>Ga0307477_10000050_pt1 | contig 185844 bp, 157 predicted proteins | sample atmos_gasesECM2C_FD_203316 | JGI IMG/M metagenome (GOLD analysis project Ga0307477, IMG submission 203316) | Hardwood forest soil microbial communities from Morgan-Monroe State Forest, Indiana, United States - atmos_gasesECM2C_515 | ecosystem: Environmental > Terrestrial > Soil > Temperate...
ACCCGCGCCTCGAAGAAAAAGTTCGCGGCACGCATGCCGAGTTTCTGCGCTTCACCTCGCCTGTCATAACGCCTTTCCCCGAAAATAACCTCGCGAACGCGCGCTGGTTCCCGGCTCGCGGACGCCGCGCGGTAGTTTTGCTGCCGCACTGGAATTCCGATGCGCTTTCTTATAACGCCCTCTGCCGCGTCCTCAACTGGATGGGGATCGCGGTGCTGCGGCTGAGCATGCCGTATCACGATATTCGCCGTCCGGCGGAGATCGACCGCGCCGACTATGCCGTTTCCGCCAACATTGGCCGCACGCTCGATTCGGTACGCCAGGGCGTGATCGATGTCCGCTGTTGTCTCGACTGGCTGGAATCGCAGGGTTACAACCGGCTCGGCATCGTCGGGACGAGCCTCGGATCCTGCTACGCGTTTATCGCCACCGCACATGATTCGCGGATTCAGGTGGCTGCGTTCAATCACGCTTCGACTTACTTTGCCGACGTGGTATGGCACGGGCAGTCCACGCGCCACATCCGCGAGGGCCTGGAAACGGCCATCGATTTGGAGAATCTGCGGCAGGTGTGGCGCGCCGTCAGTCCGATGGTGTACTTTGACAAATTTTCGCGCTGGCCGCGCCGCTCGCTCATTATCTATGCGAAGTACGACATGACGTTTCTGCCGGAGTTTTCAGAGCAGGTGGTCGAGCAGTTCGAGAAGCACAAACTGGATCACAAAGTCGTCGTGCTGCCCTGCGGGCATTACACCATGGGGGAGACGCCGTACAAATACATGGATGGGTGGCAGCTGGTGAGTTTTCTTCGGACAGCGTTCGAGTGAGTTTTGAAAAAGCCAGGTGTCAGAATCGCGTTGCAGCGTTCGAACTCTAGTCGTGCAGAACTACGTGGAGAAGGGAGCTGTGGACCTGCAGTCCGCCGTTGTAGTGAATAAATCCCAATTTTCTGAAGCGGTTCATGAAGAAGCTTACTCGCGAGCGGGTAGTGCCGATCATTTCCGCCAGTGTCTCCTGGCTGATCCTAGGGACTACGGCTTCAGGAATGCCCTCCTTGCCGAAATGAGCGAGCAATAGGAGGATTCGGGCCAGCCTCTTTTCACTCGAATTGAAAAGCTGATCGACCAGATCTTCTTCGTAACGGATGTTCCGCGCCAACAAATAGGCCACGAACATTTCGGAAACTTCGCGTTCGCGATGAAGCGCTTTCACCATGGCTTCCTTTTCGATTCGCAGAACGGCGCACTCCGTCATTGCGGTGGCAGAGCCCATACGGAGCGCTTGGCCCGCAAGCGAGCCTTCACCGAAAAAGTCTCCCTCACCCAGTATGCCAATGGTTGCTTCCTTGCCAGTCTTCGAGACCACGGTGAGTCTTACCTTGCCGGTCTGGATGTAAAATACCGCGTTAGCAGCCTCCCCTTGCGTGAAGATGGTTTTTTTCCTCGGGAAGAGCACAAATTTCCTGCCCTCGCCGATGCTGGCAAGAAATGCGCCGGGATCAAAATCTTGCTTGTGTTTGGCGCGTTCAACTGGAGTCATCGTTGAGAGCGATACTAACGCGGCCCAAATCATACGGGTGAACTCTTAGCAGGTCTTAGCGCAACGCAGGCGGTTCATCTTCCAGAAAACACTAAACTTAATGTATTGATTCGCGGAAGATCGTTGCAATACACAGAGATTCTCACAGATTTTTAGTTGCAGCATGCGAGTGTTTGTAGTAGGATTTCTCGCGTACGGATACGATTTCGGGGGAAAGGAGCGCCGCCGAATGGGACGAAACGGAAACGGAAATGGAAACGGCACGCACTATGAGTCGGTGAATCGGGCTGATGTTCCGCAGGGCCGTAAAGGGAAACATCGCAAGGCTGTGGGGGACATTCTGGCCGACCTTTCAAAGCTGAAACCCCAGCAAGCCGTCAAGATTCCACTGAGCAGCCTGAACGGCGATAAGATGCAGAATCTTCGCTCTGCTTTGAACCGAGTAACGCGTGAGAAAAACATTCCTGTGGTAACGTCGAGCGACGAGAAATACCTGTACGTTTGGCGTGCCGACCCGCCCCCGAATACGGGAGCGCCCGAGTAGCAGGCTACTGGACTCAAAAAGAAAGGCCGGCAGGGTGATCCCTTGCCGGCCTTTGTTGCTGCTACCTTCACTTATTCGGCCTTTTTCGCCGCTTTCTTCTTGGCAACCGGTTTCGGATGATCCGGAACCGCCTTTACCCTGGTCTCATCGACCCGCTGGGTGCCTTCGCCGGAGAATGTAGCACCTGCTGGCACGGTCCAGTATTCCGCCGTCTTCGTGCCACTGCTCCCGGTGCGCACTTCGATGCGGCTGGGATCGATTCCGAGCTTGGATTCGCCGCCCGTCAGATACGCCTTCGAATTGACGGCGCGTTCTGCCGCCAGGTTCTTGCGCGTCTCCGTGGGCTCGGCGTTACCCGCGATGACCAGCCTGGTGTCCGCATTTTGCTGAAGGTTCTTGGCTACGTCGTCAAGAGCCGCTTTGCAGGTATTGTCCACGCGCCACGGCTTCACCGGGTTCGGGAAGTCGCACTGACTCAGTTTGCTCGCCTGCGGCGGTGGAGGAGGAGGACTCTCCACCATCACCTGCGCGGTTGCGGGCGCAGACTTCAGACCGCGAGAGTCGGTACAAGTTGCGCTTACCGTGATCGGACCGGAGGATGCGCCTACCGTGCTCAGCGTAGCCGTGTTGCCGCTGCCAGAGATGCTGCCGCTGTTCGCCGTCCAGTCGCCTACAGTAACGGGAACATTGTCAGGACTGGTGCAAGTGCAACTGATGGTGGAGGACGCGCCCGTCTGAACTGTCGTCGGGTTCGCTGAACATGAAAGGGCCGGAGGATTCTTCGGCGGCTCCTTAACCGTGAAGGATGCCGAGCAGCTGGCCTCGCCACCCTTCCTAATCTTGGGATCGGAGATATGGGCAGTAACCGTGTAACTGCCGCCCGCCAAGGCATTGGTGTCTATGCTCGCAGTGTTGTCCCTGCCGCTAATATGGCCGCCAGTGCTGCTCCATGCGTAGTTCAGCGTGTGGCTGGGATTGAAGTTGCTGCCGGTAGCGGTGGCCGTCGCCGGCTCGCCCACCATCACTTCACTAGGATTGACGGTGCAACTTGCTGAGACAGGTGTCCTGGCCGGTTCACCGCCCCACATAAATACCACGCCAGCTTGAAGTCTTACGCCCCTGATATCGGTCTTCGGAGTCGGGGGAGTCGAGGTCGAAGTTCCATACTGGTAGCTGGACCATACGTAGTCGGCCCTAATTAGCCGCAAAGCAACGTGCCTGGACACGTTGACATCAAGGCCGCCGCCGCCCATGAACCCTAATTTGTCGACATCGTGGAAGGCATCCGGCATAAGACGGTGGTCGCCCACTAACGCCTCAAGAAATGGAGCGAAATGAGCGCTGCGGAAGGTCACCTTGGGACCGAAGGAAAGATTTGAGAAAGCGGCGTCGTCAATTTTTCTGCCCAGCGTACCTTCACCACTGCCCCAATGGGTACTGGCATCGAGCGTGAGGCCGAACCAGCGATTGAAGTCATAGGTGAGGCTGAGGCCCGCGCCGCGCGGATTCGGTTCCAGGCGGCTGCTCACCGGGGAGATTCCTCCTGGAAGTAGGCCGTGCACGTCGGCGCCAGGATGGAAGAAGGAGTATCCACCGAAAAGCTCCCATTTGGGAGCGGGCTGATCCTGCGCCGCCGCGAGCGTGCCCATGCTACACAGGATGGCAACTAGGGCCAACCGCATAACTGCTACACCGCTACAAGGATTATGAGAGTGAGATGACATGCGCCAATTCCTCCGAACTTGATCCGAACTTGGTCCGAACTGCAATAACGTGAAATCATGCTTTTCGCGCCGGCCGTTAGTGGACCAGCTCACGCTGGTCCACTAATCGAATACCTCATGGACAGCTAGGTACATTCACCGGATTGCTGTCCAATGAGACTGCGCCCGTACTGGCCAGCGCTCTGCCATTCAGCGTCGCGCCGGTGGTAACCGTGATGGACGCGTGGGCCATGATGGTCCCCTGGAATATAGTGTTGGTTCCAAGGGTCGCCGAACTGCCGACCTGCCAGAACACGTTGTGAGCCGTGGCGCCGCCGGCCATGATGACTTTGCTATTGCCGGCCGCCGTGGTCAGGGTGGACACGATCTGGAAGATCCAGACACCACTCGCAGGGCCGCTAAGGGTGAGATTTCCTGTTATTCCAAGCGAGGGCTGCGCGCTGGTCGTCTTATAAACGCCAGGTGCGAGTGTTGAATTTCCTATATCCGGAGGGAGTGTTGCCCCCCCAGCTGCGGCCGCGGCGAAGTTATACGCCGTGGTCAAGTCACTCTGAGCCTGCATGGCAACCGGATCGGCCTCGTGATACGCGCCCGTTATTGTTCCCGGTCCTCCCGTGTTAGAGAATCCGGTGATAGAAGCCGCTGGCCATATCCCCACATCTCCCGTAACGTGGGTGGGGCCGACACTGCTAACGACGGGGGTGGCGCCCAGAATCCCGAAACTGCAGGCCGTTCCCAATGGGACGGAGGACGAACATTTCGCGGCAGATGTGGTGAAGGTCCATATTTTGTCACTTGCCAGCGCATTGCCAAAGAGATCCTGGACCCCGGTGGTAATGGTGGCGGTATAGAGGATGCTCAGTGCGAGGCCGGGAGGGTTGTTTGGTGTGAAGGTCGCGACATGGCTTGGCGCATCGTAGGTAACTACGCCAGTCACACTTACGGGTGGAGTGCCCGATGTCAGCGTAAAGGTCGTGGTATTGATCGTTGCAGGATTCATCGCTTCGCTAAAGCTGGCAACGACGACGGTGTCCGGGCATATACCGGAAGAGAGATCAGGAGGGGTTACGGAAATTACGGTGGGCGGGCCTGTCAGACATGTTGTGGTGCCTGTGGTGAAGGTCCATACAAAGTCGCTCGCTAGCGCGTTGCCAAAAGTGTCGGTGGCTCCGGTCGTAATCGAGGCGGTATATTGGATGGTGGGGATCGCGAGAGTGCTTGATGGCGTGAAGGTCGCAGTCTTACTTGGCGCATCGTAGGTAACTACTCCCCCCACGGCTGTAGTACCCGGCCCTGCCAACAGGAAGGTCGTGCTGTTGATCGTTGCAGGATTCATCGCCTTGCTGAAGCTGGCGGTAACTATTGTGTTGGGACAGACACCGGCTGAACCAACCGGAGGGACTTCGGAAATTACTGTAGGCGCAGTGAAGCCTGGGTTGCCGGTCTTGTCCGGATCGCTGCATCCGACAGTGATGATAAGCAGTAAGAATGCTATGAACCACATTGTGTGATTGCTGTATCTACGCATAACCGTCATCCTTCTTCCTCTCGGCTCAACTGTTGCCGTACAGCGGTATATCTCAATCTAGCGAGGCGACTTTAACGAAGCTGTACAAAATTGCTCATGTTTCGAAACATAAGTCTTGAGCTGTTATTGCGCGCGATACCGCTCCACGTCACGGAATAGAGCCATTCCGGCCTTCGCGCTCTCCGCATAAGTCCTCTGTCGCGCCTGATACCTTCGCAGGCCCCTTGGAGGCGATTCGCACTCGTTCCCAAAATGGGGAAGTGCTCTGAGGAGAGTCTGAGTCGCAACGACCATCCGTAACTATCCAGTTGGTTAAAGGACGCTCGGTTCCTGCAAGGGGGGTGACGTCCGCATCCGGTGGTCGGCGGGAGATGAGTCGACAAAATATCCCGCATTTTCTTGAATCGCGGTCTTTGAGCGGTTAGCAAAGACACCAAGGTAACTTACAGGAGAGAGTTAGGGGAGACTGAATAAGCAAGTCAAGGTCCGTCCGCGGAATTCCGTATATGGAAGTACAAGCCCAGACCCATCGTATCTCGAGCCCGAGGGTCGGCGGTTACCTGTGAACTGCCTTGGGGTTTCTGTGCTTGCTGGCTGGATCTTCCACTCGAGCATCCTCCTCCTAGCGACGAATCGCAGGGGGAATAGAGGCCGCTTGGCGGTGTCATTTCCTGGCCGTCACCTGGTCCGCAATTTTGTCATACTCGGCCTTTGGCAGGATGTGGCGTTTTACCAAATCATTGGGATCGTTATAGGGACGTCCAGCGATTACGCGATCGGCCTCAGCCTCAGTCATGCCCGGCAGGCTCAGCAGCTGTTCTTTCGTGGCAGTATTTAAATCGAGTGGCTTGTCGCGGCTCCAGCCCTCGCGGATTCCTGCCGCCACAGCTTTGGCATCGCGCTTCACTTCCGCCGTTGCTTGCGCGGTTTTTTCTTTCAGTTCCTGCGAGTTTTGTGGGGGTTGAGTGCAGCCTGCCAGCGCGGCCAGGAGCAAAATTGTGGGAACGTGCCGATATCTGAGGAAGTCCATTTTGATCAGCCTTTCCGCTGTCTTGGATGATATCTCAGCCCTGTTCGGTTGGCCATTTTTGTGATGAATGGCGTCGAGGGTCGGAAAAACTCGCAGCCTTTCGCGGACAGGAGTGTCCGCGCCACAGTAAAATAGCTTCCGGTCCTAACCGAGTATCAAACTATGAAAAATTCTGACATGTCCCGCCCTCTCTACGAAGTTGATCCGCAGATTGCCAATGCTATTGATAACGAAACTCGGCGCCAGCATGAAGGGCTGGAGCTGATCGCGTCGGAAAACTTTGTGAGCGAGGCTGTGCTTGAGGCTGCCGGTTCTGTGTTCACCAACAAGTATGCGGAAGGCTATCCTGGCAAGCGGTATTACGGCGGATGCGAGTTTACCGACGTGGTGGAAGAATTGGCGCGTGAGCGGGCGAAGAAACTTTTTGGCGCGGAGAATGCCAACGTGCAGCCGCACTCGGGATCGCAGGCCAATCAAGCCGCTTACTCAGCTGTTCTGCAGCCCGGCGACACGATTCTGGGATTGAATCTCGCTCATGGCGGGCACCTGACGCATGGACACCCTCTGAATTTCTCCGGCAAGACATACAAGATCGTTCCGTACGGCGTAACCAAGGAAACGGAGACGATTGATTACGACGACCTGGAGAGGATTGCCACGCAAGAGCGTCCGAAGCTGATTATTGGCGGCGGCAGCGCTTATCCGCGGATCATCGATTTTGCCCGCATGCGTCGGATTGCGGACAAAGTTGGCGCGCGCTTTCTTGTCGACATGGCGCACTTCGCGGGACTGGTAGCGGGCGGAGCGCATCCTTCACCAGTACCGCAGGCGCACATCGTCACGTCGACTACGCACAAGACGCTGCGCGGGCCGCGCTCGGGCATGATCCTGAGCAAACAGGAATTTGCGACGGCGATTGATAAGACTGTCTTCCCCGGAATGCAGGGAGGGCCGCTGGTACACATCATTGCGGCCAAGGCGGTGTGCTTCCTCGAGGCGTCGCAGCCGAGCTTCCGCGAGTATGCGCGTCAGATCGTGGCCAACGCGAAGGTGATGGCCGAGACGCTGGCCGCCGATGGCTATCGCATCGTCTCCGGCGGAACGGACACCCACCTCATGCTGGTGGACGTGTTCGCGAAGGGCATGCTGGGGAGCGAGGCGGAGAAAGCTCTCGGCGAGGCCGGCATTACGGTCAACAAGAATGCGATTCCTTTTGATACGAATCCGCCGATGAAGCCTAGCGGCATTCGCATTGGCACTCCGGCAGTGACTACTCGGGGCATGAAAGAAGCAGAGATGCGCCAGATTTCGCACTGGATCGCGGAGGCTCTCAATCATCGGGCGGACGCCGCAGTGCTGGGGAAAATCCGCAAGGAAGTGTTGGGGCTGGCAGAGGAGTTTCCGCTTTATGCGGAGCGGCGGGCGCGGGCGCAGGCGGAAGTCAGAGCCTAGCCTTCTTATAGGTCATCCCGAGCGAGGCGAGGGACCCCTACTCCCGGCACAGATTCTCGGGCGCGTAGGGGTCCGTCGCTTCGCTCGGGATGCCAAAAGTTAGGGCGAATTCCCTGTGTTCATCTATCTCTCCTGTGGTTAAATTCAGGCTGTGAAAGCAGCCATCGACATCCGTCGCATGACGGAATTCGGGGTGGGCACTTATATCCGAAACGTGGTCCGCACGCTGGCGCGCCTGGACCGCGATAGTCAATACTTCCTCATCGGATCGCTGGCGAAGGTGGCGGAATGTGGGCCGCTGCCGCCAAACTTCCACGCGGTGGAGCTGACCGGGCGCGACGACACGCTGAAGGGAAATCTCGCTTTCCGGGCGATCGTGCGGCGGCTGGAATGCGACGTGGTTCACGTTCCGCACCTGTTCTGGATTCCGCGCGGGCTGAGTTGTCCTTATATTCTGACCGTGCACGACCTGTTGGATCATATGTATGGGTCGCGCAACGCTTCGAGTTTGCGTCGCAGCCTGCACTTTTACCTGACGCGGCGGGTGTTGCGCAAGGCTGCGCGCGTGATCGCGGTTTCACAATTCACCAAGAACGAAATCGAAAAGCTGCTAGCCATTCCGGATGAGCGCATCGAGGTGGTGTACAACGCGATTGATGAGCGTTTTCTGCACGGCCATGCCACCGAATCGGATCGCGAGCTGATTGCCCAGCGCTATCTGGTGAACTATCCGTTCATTCTGTATGCGGGTGCGATTCGGCCGCACAAGAATGTGGTGCGCATCATCGAAGCGTTTTCTGCGCTGAAGAGCGAACTTAAGAAAGAACAGCAGTTTCCGGATCTGAAGCTCATCATTATCGGGGATGATCTTTCGAGTCATCCGCGGCTGCGACGCACCGTCGTGCGCAGCGGTGTGCAGAACGACGTGCGTTTCCTGGGATTCGTGCCCATCGAAGTGTTGCGCATTTTTTATGATGTGGCCAAAATTTTTGTGTTTCCATCGCTCTACGAGGGATTTGGATTGCCACCACTCGAAGCGATGGCCCACGGAACTCCGGTGGTCACTTCGAACACGTCGAGCCTGCCAGAGGTTGCTGGGGGCGCGGCGTTGCTGGTGAATCCGGAAAATGTGTTTGAGATCCGGCGAGGCTTGCAGCGAGTGCTGCTTGATCCCGTACTGCGCGCGCGGATGAAACAACGCGGCTATGAGCAAGCGCAGCGATTTTCCTGGACCAGTTCGGTGTCGAGAATCCTTGAGATTTACCGCGAAGTAGCGGGCGACCGTGTTCCCAGCGGGGTTGCCGCGGACTGAGGTTGTGTGGTGGCGGGGCTCCGCCCTGCGGGGACGCGTGGCAGAGCCCCGTCCTCACGCTCCCGTATAATAATTGATTCCGCGATGAATCCCAGCGCTGCTCGCGATCTCGACCCGCCGACAATCGAAAGCGCGATCCGTCCAACCGTGATCCGGGCCACACACTATACGGGAATAACCGGTCCGAACCGGTTGCTATCGGACTGGCGGATTTCCGTGCTGGTGTTGATTGCGCTATGGGCGGTCATCTACATGGCGGGACTCTCCCGGCCCGCCTTACTCGACGATGCCGACACCGTGCATGCCGAGGCGGCGCGCGAAATGCTGCAGCGCCACGACTGGGTAACGCTCTACGCCAACGGTATCCGCTATCTGGAAAAAGCTCCGCTGATGTATTGGGGCGTGGCTACCAGCTACACGTTGTTCGGTGTCAGCGAGTGGAGCACGCGCTTCCCGCTCATGCTCGGCGTGCTGACAATGATTCTTTCCACGTACGGTTTAGGACGCTGGGCTCTGGGCAGCGAAGGCGGATTCGATTCCGGGCTGGTGCTGGCAACCGCGCTCGGACCGTTTCTTTTTACACGCTTTCTGATTCCGGACGTCGCCGTCGGTCTGTGGCTTACGCTGACGTTCTGGCTTTTTCTGATATCGCTGGAGCAACCTAAGCCGGCGCGCTGGACCTGTTGGGGTATCGGCGCCATGTGCGCGCTCAATGTACTGACTAAGGGACTGATCGGGCTCGTATTTCCGATAGGAGCCATCGGACTTTATCTGCTGCTGACGGGGAATTTGCGCCACTTGCTCAAGCTGCGTCTGGTTTCAAGCGCGCTGGTATTTCTCACAATCGCTACGCCATGGCACATTCTGGCAGAGTTGCGAAATCCGGCGCAGGGAAATGTCCGCGGATTTTTGTGGTTCTATTTTGTCAACGAACATATCCTGCGCTTCTTGAACCGGCGCGTCCCGCGCGACTACGATAAGGTGCCGCTGCTTCTGTTCTGGGCGCTTCTGGTTTTATGGCTCATTCCCTGGACCGTATTCCTTCCGCAGTCGCTACAGGAAGTGCCGCGGCGGTGGCGTGAGTTCCGCTCGCAGATGACGCGGCGTCAGCGTGCGTATCTTTTATTTTTTCTGTGGACTTTTGTCATCGTTGGCTTTTTCAGCCTTTCGACACGGCAGGAGTACTACACGATCCCTGCAATTCCGGCGATGGCATTGCTGGTCGGCGGATGGCTGCAACGAGAGAGAGCATCCGCCGCGGATAGCCGCGAACGACGAAGCGGAATGATTTCGTCGGCGGTGTTACTGGCGGTTGGCGTCATCATCGCGGTGGTCGGCTTTGGATTGCTCTTCTTCTCGAAGGCGCCGGCTGCGGGCACGGATCTGTCAGACCTGCTGCGAAAAAATCCGCAGGATTACGCGCTCTCGTTCGGGCACTTTCTGGATTTAACCCCGCAGGCGATGGGTGCGTTTCGCGTGCCGCTGTTCGGCTTTTCACTCGCATTTCTGCTGGGGACGTTTGCCAACTGGATTCTGCGACGTCGCGGGCGGGCGGGAGCGGGCAATGCGGCGCTAGTGGCGATGATGGTGGTTCTGCTGGCATGCGTGCGGCTTGCGTTTGGCATCTTCTCTCCGATACTTTCGTCGAAGGATCTGGCGATGGCGATTCGCGAGCAGTACCGGCCGGGCGATCAGATCGTGGTGATAGGACTCTATGAAAATGCGTCTAGTTTGAATTTCTACACCGGGCTACCGCTGCACAGTTTGCAGACGCCCGGTGGAAACATGTGGTACGGTACGCAGTTTCCGGGAGCACCGCGGGTTTTCGAGACACAGGCATCGTTTGTCGAGATGTGGCGCGGGCCGCAACGGGTTTTCTTGTGGGCCGAAGGGGATGAACCTCCGGCATTGCGAGGATTGACGAGCTATGTAGTCGCTCGCCGCGGTGGCAAAATTATTTTTTCCAATCAGCCGGTAGCGCGGGCTTCGCGATAGTCAGGCGGCCGTCTTTCAGATCGAAGACATCTCCTCGCCAGTGGATGCGATTCCCCATAAAACTTCCGGCCCAGACGAATGGCGCAATCAGGTCTCGCAGCGGAAGCAGGAGGATGTAGCGAAAAAACTGGTCGTCATTGAGTACGACGATCGCCGCGACAAAGCCTACGGCCATGCGCACAGCGAAAGTCACCGCGAGCAATACCCACGCCCACTCCGCCCCCCGGGCCGCTAACAGCGTCACCAATGCCCAAGGCAGGCCGAAGGTGAAAAGCAGTCCCGCGTATCCCCAGCGACGGGCATCCCTGATGGTCCGCGACCAGCGCAGTTGATGGCGGAAAAACTGCCGCAGCGTGTAGGCAGGCAGAAATGTGACGACGGTCGCGGCGCTGAGTTCGACTCGCTTTCCCGTCGCTGCGATGCGGCGGCCGAGTTCATAGTCATCGGCCAGATAATCCAGTAGTGCTTTGAAGCCGCCGATGGCGTCGAGGTCACGGCGGCGAAAGGCCAGCGTTGAGCCTAATCCGAAATGCAGTCCTTTCTCGAGGAATCTGGCGCTCAGAACGCCCGGCACAAAGTCGGTGCTGATGCCCAATGCTTCGAGTCGCGAACCGAGGGTCGGGCTGGCGACCGGGCTGGCGACACCGCTGTAAAGGCAAGTCACCAGTCCCACGGAAGCGTCGGTGAGTGGCGCGATCACTTTGCGCAAATAATCCGCGGGGATACGGATGTCGCTGTCATTCACCAGGAGGACTTCGTGTCGTGCCGCGGGCAGCATCTGGGCCAGGTTGCTGACCTTGATATTCGCTCCGAGAACGCGATCGCACACGACCAACTCAATCGAAAGGTTCGGATATTTTGTCTGAAGCTTACGCACCACCTCGACTGCGGGATCGGCAGGATCGCTAACACCGAAGATCAATTGGAATTGGGGATAATCCTGTTCGCAGTGACTGCAGAAACTCTCCCAGATCTCGGGATCGATACCTTTCAAGGGCTTGAGGATGGAAACGGGTGGGAATTGGTTTTCCTGCAGCGGAGGCTGGTTGAGTTTTTTGCGCCTGTCGCTGATGAAACGCGCCAAGGAGAGTGCGGACAGAAAATAGAAAAACAGACTGCCGACAGTTCCAATCGCGGCAATCGTTTCGAGCACGGTTCTTACTGTGAAAGGCTGGGGCGATGGCGCCATCAGCAGCATGTTACTCGTAGCGTAGCGACTCAATCGGATCGAGGTTGGCCGCTTTCCACGCCGGGTAAATCCCAAAGACTAGTCCCACCGCGGCCGAAGCGACGAACGCGAATATCGACCAGTACAACGACATGGTGGCCGGAAGCGATGGAAATACCACCGGGACGATCGTAGTGATGAGCGCGCCCAGCGCGAGCCCGATCACTCCGCCCACGGCGGTTAGCATCACGGCTTCAAGCGTGAATTGCACGAGGATATCGCGCTTGCGGGCGCCCATGGCTTTGCGCACTCCGATTTCGCGCGTGCGCTCGGTCACCGAAACCAGCATGATGTTCATCACGCCCACGCCGCCAACGATCAAGCCGACACTCGAAACCGCAAACATGAAGATGAAGATCATACCCGTAATCTGATTCCACACGTCGGAAAGCGAGTCTTGCGTGAAGACAGCGAAGTTATCAGGCTTCTCAGTTGGGACCTTCCGGCGGCGGCGCAGCAATTCGCGCATCTCGTCTATCGCCTTGGGCATGTCAGCGTGCGAGGTAGCCTTGACGCTTATCCAGTACTGCTTCAGTTCGGGGTGCAACTTGCGGAACGTGCTCAGCGGGAAGAAAACGATGTTGTCATCGGGATTCTTTCCTCCGCCGAACACACTCTTGCGGACTTTAGCCACACCGATCACGGTAAACAGTTGCCCCTCAATGTCCAGCTCTTTGCCCAGCGGCTGCTCACTCGGGAAAAGTTCTTCCGCGGTATCGTGGCCAATGATGATGACCGAGGCGCGGCGCTCTTCGTCGATATCGCTGAACCAGCGGCCGGAGTCGAGGGCGACGTCAATGACGTCTTTGTACGAGGCGGTGTCGCCCTCCAGAATGGTTTGCTTCGCCTTGCGGTCTTTGTATTTGACGGAGTAGGTGCCGGTGCCGAGTTCAGGCCGGAAAAAGCGAACGCCAACGGTAACCGCTTTCACGTGCGGCAGATCCTGCATCGCCATGGCGTCGTCGAAGGTCAGTTCCTTGCGGGTGCGCATCTCTTCCGTCGGACGTCCGAAGGTAAAGGGCTCCAGGTGGAAAGCGAAAATGATATTAGAACCCAGGCTGGTGATGACCTGGCTTACATTGTCGTTCAGGCCGCGCACGATCGACGAAATCCCGATGACGACCGCAACCCCAATCACGATGCCAAGCACGGTCAGCGACGACCGCAGCTTGTTGCTGCGGATCGTGTCCACGGCCATGTTGAGGCCTTCGCCGAGTTCGCCTTTGACTAGCATCGCTTCACAACCTTTTCACTGCCGAGACGTAGAGGGCGCCGAGAAACCCGCTCTTGCTCTGTGGCTTCTCCCCGTGAACCTCTGTGTCCCCTGTGGTTCAAGGTTCTCATGTCTCAAACCGCAGCGCCGCGATTGGATCCAGTACAGCGGCGCGTTTCGCGGGATACACGCCAAAAAAAATACCCACGCTCGCCGCCACGAACACTCCTGCCAATACTGCCCAGAGCTTAATCTCTGAGGGCATGTCGATTGCTAGCGTAACGCCCTTGGCGATAGTAATCCCGAACAGCACGCCTATCGCGCCGCCAAGCAGCGCCAAGGTAACGGACTCGATCAGAAACTGCATCAGGATGTCACCGCTGCGCGCGCCCATGGCCTTGCGAATGCCGATCTCCCGAGTCCGTTCCGTCACCGAAACCAGCATGATATTCATGATCACGATGCCGCCCACCACCAGCGAGATGGCGGCGATTCCGATCATGGCGTAAAAGAACGTTCCGCTGAAGTTTGACCAGATACTCAGCAGGCTGTCGTTGGTCTCGATGTCGAAATTGTCGTCATCGCCGGGGTGGACGTGGCGGCGAGCGCGCAGGATGGCGCGTGTTTCGTCCATCGCTTCTTCGAATCCCGCTCCGCTGGCAGCGGCCTTGCCCGAGATGCGGATGCTGCTGTGCGAACCATTCTGTTTCTGAAACGCGGTGATTGGCATGAGCGCATAGTTATCCATGCTCTGGCCGAGCGTCTTGCCTTTGCGTTTGCCGACGCCGATTACACGATAGACCCAACCGTCGATGCGGATCTCCTTGTTGATAGGATCCACGCCGGGTATCAGGTTATCCACGATGTCCGGTCCTACGACGACGACGGCGGAGTTATTCCTCATATCTACATCGTTGATCATGCGTCCAGCGACGAGGTCGATATCAAGAATCGGCACCATGGAGGGCGTCATGCCGCGGACGATGGTATCGCTGATCGACTGCTCGCCGTACTTAACGTGTCCGCTCTCGTTACGGAGCGCCGCTCCCACCCATTCGCAATGCTTGCAGGCTTCGAGGACGGCTTCGTAGTCCTCCATGGTGAGGTCTTTGCGCTTTTCGCCCTCGAGGTATTTGTCGATGTTAGTAACGGCGGGTGAAACTTTGAAGACGATGAAAACGTCAGCGCCAAGATTGAAAATCTTCGTAGCCACGTAGCCATTGATGCCGTTGACGAAAGTGACCACGGCAATCACAGCGGCAACTCCGATCACGACGCCGAGCAAGGTGAGTGCGGAGCGAAGTTTGTTCGCCCACAACGACAGGAACGCGATCTTGATCGCTTCGGTGATGTTCATGGCGCAGGGCGCAGGCTTCTCGCTGCGGACTCTTTGAGTGGAATCAGTTTAACAGCCCAGGCTTGGGCTTCCGCGACCTAGCGTTTAAGAATTGCGCTGGCGGGGTCTACATGGCAAGCATGTTATGTAGGGGAACCAGTGGAGGGACGGGCGCCTCGCCCGTCGTCAGTCGGGTGGCCGGGCGGCGACGCCCGGCGTTCCACTACCAAGTCTCACATCCTGGAAGCAACGCGCATCGAGAGTTTCACCGACACAAACGCCACCAGCAACGCCAGAACGGTCCAGATCGCTGCGGACCCGATGCCCCCGTGGAAGATCGGCGGAGGCACGGGCGGCATGGACATGGAAAGCTGTGGAGTCGTTGCTTTGCCCAACTGAGAGATGGCCGCAACTCCCCTCACCAGAATCAGCACCAATACCAAGCCTGCAACCGCCAGGCCGGGCAGCACGCGCTTCCAGGGAAACGGGATCGGCGGTGGTGCCGCGGCCTCACGCCGAACCGCGTCCATAACGGAGACGGTGAAGCCCGACGATGGGAGTATTTCATCCTCACGGGAAAGAATGGAATTGATCTCGGCCTCGTCGTGTTCAGTCAAGCGTCTCATCATGCCTCCTTCAAATGCGGTACAGCCAACAGTTGCGGAAGTTTGCTGCGCAAGATTTCGCGCCCGCGAAACAGTCTAGCCTTGACTGTGCCCTCGGGCAGGCCGAGACTTCGCGCCGCAGTGGTGACGTCCATTTCGTGAAAGTAAAAAAGAGTCAAGGCCTCGCGATACTTCGCTGGCAAAGCGCCGACCGCCCGCCGCACCGCCAGATCCCGATCCTCATCTTCTTGCCCTTCGTCAGAAGCGCGCGTATCCGGAGGTTCGGCAATGTCTTCGAGTGACACAGTCCGCGCTGGGATGCGGCGCAGCTCCGAACGATAGAGGTTCGTCGCCAGCGCGAAGAGCCAGGTGGAAAAGACCGCATCCTTGCGCCACTGGCCGAGCCCGCGGTAAGCGCGCAGAAAGGCCTCCTGGGCCATATCTTCGGAGCGGCCACGATCGTGGCAGAAGCGGTAGGCCAGGTTAACCAGCGGAGTCTGCCAGCGCCGGACAATCCCTTCAAAGGCGGAGATGTTCCCAGCCAGCACTCTTTCGACATCGGCCTGATCGTCGGCGGCGCTCGCGTTCATTCTCACTCTGGACTCTGCCTCAACGGTATGACACTGCGAATCTGCGGACGGTTGCATTATTTCAAAAATGCGTTCCGGACGAAGAAAATGCAACCGGAACCGCAGGAGGCTGGTCCTACCTGACGTAAACAGCAGAACTTCAAGGAGCTGACAATGGCATTCGATGTGGACGGCAACATGGTCGGAGTCGTAGCAGTCGCGATACCCGTCGTAGGAAGCATCGCCCTATTCTCTTTTCTGTCCGTCGCCGCATGGTCCGATGCGCGCCGCAAAGAGAGAGAAGAATACTACAGGAACGAAACGCTGAAAAAAATTGCGGAGAGCTCAGGCGAGGGTGCCAAGGCCGCGATCGAACTGCTGCATGAGCAGAATAAGAACGTTACAAAACGCCGTCTCGAAGGCATGAAGCTGGGCGGATTGATCACCGCCGTCGTCGGCGTCGGTGTCATGGCGCTTCTGCGTGGGCTGGTGCGCGACGAGCCAGTCTATCTCGCCGGATTGATTCCGTTGTTGATCGGCGCGGCCCTGCTGACATACACGTTCCTCCTCGCACCCAAAGAAGTGGAGTGAGAGAACGCGTCATCCTGCCTGCTATGTCTGCCGTGCACGATAATCGTGCACTATAATGAATCTGTTGGCAGCCGGACCGGACGGTCGCTCGTCGCAAGGCGGGAGGAAAGTCCGAACTCCGCAGAGCAGTGTGCCGGATAACGTCCGGGAGGGCCCCCGCGCTTTTATGGGCGGGATCGTTCGACGGAAAGTGCCACAGAAAACATACCGCCCGGGCCGTAAGGCTCAGGTAAGGGTGAAAAGGTGCGGTAAGAGCGCACCGCCGCCGCAGTAATGCGGCGGGCAGGGCAAACCCCACACGGAGCAAGACCAAATAGGGAGGGATTTCCTGAGAAGCTTCGGTTTCGCGGGAGCGCGTGCCGGCTCGGTACGCCACAACCTCCGGGTAGGTCGCTTGAGCCGCGCAGTAATGCGCGGCCCAGAGGAATGACCGTCCCGCCGCAAGGCGGACAGAATTCGGCTTACAGGTCCGGCTGCCACAAACTACCCCAGCATTTTGCGATGTTATAGGGGTTCGCAACCCCGGGTCAGCATGCCCACCGACTAATGTCCCGTGGATCTGGAGTGGGCGTTCGCGCCAGCCAATCCAGCCAGGTAGGGATTCCTTCCCGAGAATCTACAGCAAATAACCTATGGACTCCACATAGCTGAAGTCCCAATCATGCCTGCGTGCCTGTACCACTCTCCGAACAGGTTGACGCTTCCAAGCTGTGTCGTCGCACCTCAAGACTTCTTAAGGAGAAATCTCCTATGCGCGATGTGTGTGGCAAGTTTACGATTGCACTCTGCGTTCTGTTGGCAGGTAGTTCCGCGATCCCAGTCCTCGGCCAAAATTCACACCGCGTTTTACCGCCGCACGCCGTTGGTGCGGAGCCCTTGCCGGTGCAGCCGGCCGCGCCAAACAGTCAAAGCTACGCGCCGCAACCCAGTATTATTGGTCCGTACTGGACAAAACTGAACAACGCTCCTCCGGTTTCTGTGGGAGCCATGCTGCTGCTTACTGACGGCCGGGTGTTAGTCCACGAGGAACCCAACTGCGGCGGCACTGGTTGCTCCGGAATGGATTACACGGCCTGGTACATCCTGACCCCGGACAGCACAGGCAACTATGTCAATGGAACCTGGACCCAGGCTGCGAGCCTGCCGCCCGATTACGCTCCGCTTTACTTCGGCTCGGCAGTATTGCCAGACGGCAAGGTGCTGGTGGAGGGCGGCGAGTATCAGTGTCCCGCAGGACAGTGCGCGCCATCGTGGACCAATCTTGGCGCCCTCTACGATCCTGCTGCCAACACCTGGACCTCAGTAGCGCCCCCCAGCACCCCGACGCCATGGGCTAATATCGGCGATGCCGAGTCCGTTATTCTGCCGGATGGAACCTATATGCAGGCAGACTGCTGTGGTGTGGCGCTGCAGATGGAAAGCGCGCCGCTGGCAGCCTACTTTGATGAAGCGAGCATGAGCTGGACCGAGTTGAACCAATCCACAAAATTGGACGAATTCGACGAAGAAGGTTGGACGCTGCTTCCCAATGGCAAAGTACTGACAGTGGACGCGTACGTGGCGTGTCCGAGTGACCAGCCCGGGTGTACAGCGGCGGGCAACAGCGGAAGCAATTCAGAACTCTGGGACCCCAGCTCCCAAACCTGGACTAGCGCCGGCAGTACCATCGTGCAATTGTGGGACTCCAAGTGCGGCGCGGGAGGTGGAAGCTACGAAGTCGGGCCCGGCGTTCTGCGCCCGGATGGAACCGTTTATTACACCGGAAGCAGCGATTGCGAGCCGGGACACACGGCAATTTACAATTCTTTGACTGGGATATGGACGAAGGGTCCTGACTTCCCAAATAAGGACGCGGCCAATGATGCCCCGGCTTCGATCGAAACCAACGGCAAAGTGATCGTGATGGCCAGTCCCTATAGCGGCACGTTCAGTGCGCCGTCGCGGTTCTATGAATGGAACGGCTCCAAGTTGAATGCATTCCCGGCGCCCCCCAACGCCGTGAACGATGCTTCCTTCGTCGGGCATCTGCTCGTGCTTCCGACCGGCCAGATTATGTTTACCGATTTCACGACCGATGCGGAAATCCTGACGACCGCAGGCTCATGGAAGTCATCATGGCGGCCAACGATCCTCTCGTTTCCGAAGTCCGTGAGCCCAGGCCACGCGAATTATTCGATTTCCGGGACGCAGTTCAACGGCCTGACGCAGGCAACTGCTTACGGCGATGACCTTCAGAACGCGACCAATTATCCCCTGGTGCGCATTGTAAATAGCAACAGCGGACACATCTTTTACTGCAGGACCCACAACCATAGCAGCATGGGCGTGGCCACTGGCAGCGCGTTTGTATCCACGGAGTTCGATGTGCCCGCCGACATCGAATTGGGACCCAGCAAGGTGTACGTGGTGGCGAATGGCATTCCATCGCCGCCACAAAGGATCAGCGTCCAGTAGGACGCGCGAACACGGCCATCGCCACAATAAGTTGCCTATTCGCAATTGGACCCTGAAGAATTCGGCTTACAGATCCTGCCACAAGTTTCTACCTGCCCGAGAAAGACGACGGACGATCATCCCCTCGAACGTTGGTCAGCCTTCGGTGATTGCACTTGAGTCTTTAGCCTCGCCAATACCTCCGCCGCCGCCCGCTCTCCGGAACGAATCGCACCTTCAATATAGCCCGTCCATTTCGTCGAGGTCTCGGTCCCTGCCCAATGGATGCGCCCGTGAGGCTCCCGAATCACCTTGCCTACGGTGGTCATGATGCCGGGTGCCATGGAAGGACCGTAGCATCCGCGGCTCCAGGGATCGGCCGGCCAGTCTTGGTCTTCGTAGTCGATTGGGTTCGCTGCGTCCGAGCCGAGGAAACTGATCAGGCGCTCCACGACGATCTTCTTTCGCTCCTCCGTGGAACGCCCCGTCCACGCCATGGAGTTGTGAGCTTCCATGAATCCCGCCAGCAATCCTGGGCGCCCTTCTGCCGGAGTGAAATCTCCCGAAATAAACTCGCTGGGCGGTTGGTCACTCTGCAGGATGCCATTCAGCCCACGTTCACGCCAGAATGGTTTCTCGTAGGCGACCCAGTACTTGATCACCGAGCCCATCGGCATATGCTGCGCGAGGATGTCACGTTGTGGCGGCAGCACCGGTTGATAAGCCATCCGCACAGCTAGCGGCAACGGCACCGCCACGATGGCGTACTCACACTGCCAGTTGCCTGCATCCGAGGACACCAGCACACCAGTGGCATCCTGTGAGATAGCCCGGACAGGCGCATTCAGCACGATTGAGTTTCCTAGTTCTGCTGCTACTCGCACCGCCACCTGATGCATGGTTTCCTTGACAGTCCAGGCTTGGGCAGCATTTTCAAAGCCGTACAGCGTATCGTAGTTGTCGCCGGAGCGGAGATAAAAAAGAAGGTAGAGGAATGAAATCTGATAGGGATCAGCCGTGAAAATTGCGCGTACGAAGGCCCGGAGAAAGCCCAGAATGTCGCTGTTCTTGGTTTGGGAGATAAACCAATCATCCGCGGTCATCTGATCGTATTCCTCAGCGCGAGACATGCTCCACGGAGCTTCCAGAGGCACCTGATCACTCAGATGGGTCAGGTCGCGAATGATGCGGTCATATTCCTCTTGGGTGTGCGGATCGAATCCAATGCCTTCACCACTGGCGGTAAGGCGCTTACCGCCGACTTCAGCGATGTTAAGGCCAGTCTCGAACTGTGGAACCGTATGCAGATCGTACTCCTTGATCAGCTCGAGCAAGCGAGTCTGAGAAGGACCTACCCACATCCCGCCGGCATCGATGGCGCGGCCTGCGATCTTTGCGGCTTTGACGCGGCCGCCGACGCGATCCCGGGCTTCGAGCACAACTACCTTCTTGCCCTGGCGGCTGAGCGTTCTAGCCGCGCTCAGCCCGGCGAAACCTGCACCAACAACCACAACATCGGCTTGAATGGTAGAGCCTTGGTGGGGGGCCTTGGCTGAATGCAACTGGTCAGCTGTGACGAGGGCAGTGGCACCAGCCCCCAGAAGCTTCAGCGCGTCGCGCCGACTCAGATTCGATTGTAGATTGGACTTGTCTTCGCTCATGGCGAGTCGCGGCCGGAATCCGACTGTTTACGGCCGGGCATTGTAGCAGGCGAGCACCTGAGGCTGACTCTGTCGGGCCCTACGGAAACAGCGGCCACCGAACGCGCATTTTCACGCCATGCGAACCCATAGCTGCCAACATGACGATGTCGACATCATCGACACCGCGCCGGGCAGCGTACTGCTGCCTGGCTCCGCACAGGAAGTCGGCGGCCAGTACCTCTTTTACGAGCTTTGCCGGCAGCGAATTTCCGCTCAAGCTGTGGATTCAGCCTCAGTCAGCAGCGGCCTCAGCCGGCTGCGGCCGCATCTGCTCCTTCATCATCTTCTTCATTTCCTTCACGGTGGGCTCAGCCTTGTGAGTACCTACCATCCACGAGTATCCGTCCGGATCAACAACCTTGCCGCACCGGTCGCCCCAAAACATGTCCGCGACCGGGCCTTGGCCCGTGGCTCCGAGGCTGAGGGCCTTGGCCACTATTTTATCGACGTTTTCCACGTAGACAAACAAACTCGCCGGTGAGGCGCCAACGCTCTTGGCCGAGCGCGTCCCCCACGCGGGGTTTTCCGGTCCCAGCATCAGCGTTGCATCGCGTAGCCTCAGCTCGGCGTGCATCGGTTTGCCATCGGGACCGCTCATGATCCCGCGCTTGGTAAAGCCAAAAGCCTTTTGATAAAAACTCGCAGCAGCCGCAACATCGGAGACTGTGAGCATGGCCGTTACCGCGCCATACTGCTTCTTGTTGAGTGGATCGATTTTCTTTTTAGCCATGGTGTTCCTCTCTGAAGGACTAACATTCTAGCGAATTCCAGTGGTGTGTGCATCTCGGCTTTCATGCCGCAAACGGGTTTTCATCGGCGCTCCGGCCGTAGATCACGGGAACCGGCACTTCCAGCAACCGATTCGACTGGTCTCTCAATCACTGGTCTCTCAATCACTGGCCTCTCAATCATAGAGAAGCCTTTTTCCCTTTTTTCCTTTCTTTCTGGTTGGGCTCCCCTTTGCCTGTTGTAATCAAGCTCCGTAAACTACCGTTAATATAAGAGCCCCATGCGTTTGAGCAGGCGCCATAACATTCACAGTCAGGAACTAAGCCCGCGTGGGTGAAGCGGACCTCGGTTTTGTCGCCCTTTTTAACGATTTCAAAAGTAATTTTTGTGCCATTCCACTCGCTTTTGTCGTTAACAAAATTGAGTTGGCTGTCTAAAACAAGCCAACCGACTTTTTTGCCAGGAATTAGTTCTGTTATCTTCTGTTTGGAATAATGGACGTCTTCGTACCGATACGTAAACTCATCACCGACTTTGTCGGTGCTACCTTCAATTTCTCCTGACCACCATCCACGAACATTATTGATGGCAGCAAAGGCTTCTTCCGGAGTTTGGTCTACCGTAAAAGTAGTGGTGAAATTTTGATCATTCATCGTTTCTCTCCTTCTTGTCGTTACAACAGCCTGGAGTGACCCGCGCCTTCGTGCGAAAGTCGTCGACTTTGGTCGGTGCGGCTTTAGTTCCAGTTCTTACTGCAATCTCGCGAGCCGCGCGATGAAGCGGCGTCCGCGGCTGGCTGCCAGATACGACAGCGATGCCGCGCACAGCACCACCAGCGCCATCCGCAGGTAGATCGCGGCCGACATTGAAATTCCGATTCCGGTTCCAATCGCAAAGTAAGCAGCCAGACATGCTGGGCACTTTGGCAATAGTGCCAGGATGCCGCTCGGAACTATCCACCGGGCAACGTCGAGGCAACGCCTGACTAACGTCGGCGAGCGCGGATCGCCGATGGCAACCCGCGCCCCCGCCGCCGTGCGGCCAGGACAGGTTGAGACACCATCGCAGCAACGATGGCGACGGGCGTTCACGAGTGGTGCTCTTCCGAACAGCACGACGATCCCGAGCCCTTCGGGGCCACATACTGCGCCTTTGGATCGACCACGTAGCCCTGTGCGTATTTGTCGTGATGTCGAACCCACGCCATGCTGAAGGCCAAACCATCTTCGTCGCGACCTTTCGGCGCAAGGTCGAGGAGGTTGTAGGCCCCAACCAAAATGTCGAGCCCGCGAGCGTAGGCGGAATAGGTATGGAAGACGTCTCCGCTAGCGCTCTTGTAAAAGACGCTTGCGCCAGGTCCTTCCTCGGCCCCAAATCCAACCGTGCCGTAGTTGTAGGGGACCTTACCCTTCGCCAGCTCCTCCTTGGTGAAGGATACGTGATAGTCGCGATTGAAATGGTTCCCGAACGACGACACCCACTTGAAATGCCAACCCATGCGTTTCTTAAACGCCTCGATCTGGGCCCGTAGCGCTCGCGACACCACGACCAGTGTCACGTCGCGATTCGTGAGATGGACCAGACTTCCGTCAAAATGATCGGCCACAAACGAGCAGCTTGGACAACCCTCATCCCAACCTGGACCGAACATGAAGTGGTACACAATCAATTGGCTCTTGCCGTCGAAGAGATCGGCGAGCGTCTCCTTGCCGTTCGGACCATCGAACACATATTGCTTTTCAACTTTCTCCCATGGCAGTTCGCGGCGTTGCCGGCTCAATTCATCTCGCAATTTGGTGAACTCCTTCTCTTTCCTGAGCAACTCTTTCCGGGACGCAATCCATTCGTTCGGTGAAACCACTTCGTGCCCTTGAATCCCGGCGCTGGTGAGTTGGGTAGCCATATCATTCTCCTGTTCTGTATTTGTGTTTGTGTTGCGTTTTCGGTTACAGACCGCTGGGTTGCAGACTACTGGTTGCGGCCTAATGTTTTTTTCGCTTGCGAGAGGCTCCTCGCCTTCCGCCCGAGCTTTCTGTCTCAGCCATGTCCTTGATCCCCAGGAGTTCGCCCGACCAAAGCTCCTGAAACGGGCCGACCCACCGTTCATAAATCTGCCGGATCGGAACAACGTTCAATGAGTTCACCCGCTGCCTCCCAGCCTCGCGCGTAGAAACAAGTTGGGCCTGGCGTAGCACCTCGAGATGTTTCATCACGCCGAAGCGACTCAGCCGCGAAAACCGCTCCACGATCTCGGTGGTGGTGCGGGGACGATCTCGCAGAACGTCCAGAATCGTCCGTCGAGTCGGATCTGAAAGCGCCTTCCACACCGGGTCGAGACTGTCCTCTTTACCAGTAGCGATTTCTCGCACGCCGCTACTCGCAGTCCTTTCTTATTCCTTCCAGCATGTGATTCCATCCCGCCCCCACACCCTTACGGTGCTGCGGATCGATCATCCCTATCGCCCGATGCCGCAGCGCGACTCGGCAGCCCCCGGAAACTGGTTCAATCTTGACTTCCACGTGATTGTTGGCCGGATACGACATGAACATCGGGCCGCTCAATTCCAGGAGGCTTGGAGGCTTGATGACCTGCACGAACCCCCAAAGGTGTCCGACTCCCTCTCCTCGATCCCGGTACCACCGCCCTCCCGGTTTCGGCTCAAGTAGCAATTGCAGGGATTGGCCATCCGGCCTGGTGTTGCCTTTTCCGAAGCGGTGGAGAAGGGCCGCGAACGCCTTCTCCGGCGTGGCCTTGATGTCTATGTGCTGCTCAACGTCTAGTGTCAGGTCTTCCAGTGTCATTGCAGTTTCTCCTTGTATTCAGTAAGCGATTCGTCGTCACGTGACCCAATTGTAACGTGACCTTATGGTCACGTCAAGAGAATAATTATTGCCCAGAGATTTCCCGGCGAGATGCGGTTCGAGTCTTCGGAATTGCCGGGGAGAGGATTGCATATACAATCGGTCTTGTTACGACCGAGATCGCCAACACTCCGACCCAACCCAACCCAGGCCTTTGCCAGAGCTGCCAGCATGCGCGTCGGATCGAGTCTGATCGCGGTTCGATTTTCGTTATGTGTAAGCTTTCGTTCGAGGACTCGCGGTTTGCAAAATATCCGCGTCTGCCGGTATTGGTTTGCAGCGGCTATCGGCCTGAGAGGGAGAATCCGCCGGCTGAGGGCGCACAGTCGCCACCGGGTCCGCTTTGCCAGTAAGTGCCTATGAACCCTATAATTAAGCCTTCGGCGCAAGTTCGCGGCGCCGACCTTCTATCTGATTCGTGATTTCAACGGTCATTTCAAGGAACATCAGTCACGAACACCTGCATTGAACACCATAAGGAGGACTTATGTCCGCACCCAGCCGTCGTCCAGAAATTCGCCGCCGCCGCACTCGCGCAGAAAAAGTTGCAAAGCTCCGCAAGCGTCTCGCCGCTGCATCAGCCTCCACCGACAAAGACCGGCTCACCGCCAAGCTGCATCGGGTCGGCTTGGTTTCTCCGGGGAATCCGTTGATCAAGAGCGCGTAACGAAAGCAACGTTAGTGCGGCCCCGGAGACTGCCGAGCTGCGCTCGGCTTGGACGGGCGGGACGCCCGTCCCCACACAAACAATCTAGAATTCCAGCGTCACGAATCTCGCCGGGCTCTTCCCCACATTCGTCAACGTGTGGGTGTAGCCTCCGGGCAACCATTTGACATCGCCGGACTTGAATTTTCCCGGCATTGGACCCATTCCCTCGACGTCGCTTCGTACATCGAGATCGGTGAGCGCGACAAGCAGATGCGGACCATCGTGATGGTGCCTGGGCACGACGGCGCCTGGTTTGAGGTTGACTTCGGACACGCGCACTCCATCTTTTACAAAAAGAATTTTGCTGCGACCACCCGGGAAAGTCTTTTCGCCATTTTCCTCCGGCCAATGGGATGGCATCTGCCGCAGTTTTTCATCCTGCATCAATTCAATCGTCACGTTGCGAAAGGGGCTGGTCCGAGAGATTCTTTGCGACGTGGGCAATGTTTCCCGCCACAAACCGGGTATCGCCGTCGGTGAGCTTGAGGTCCGCCCGCGGCTTGCCTTCTACTTCGTTAGAGACGTAAGCATCGCCGAGTGTGACGAAGACGTAGTCGTGGCGGTGGCGATGCATGAGCGTCGAAGCCTGGGGCGCGACCTCAACCTTGAAGACGCGAATATATTCGTTTTCCAGCGCAAGGTGGTGCGATGGTTCAGAAGTGATTTCGACTTCAGTCGCGGTCTGCGCAGCCAGGAATGGAATCAGCAGAAAGAGGAGCAGTGCGCGCTTCAGGCATTCCTCGGATTCAAGGGGAGTACACGATCCTTCCGCCGACGATCGTCGCGACTACCTTTCCCGTCAGGTGCCATCCATCGAACGGCGTGTTCTTCGATTTCGAGTGCGCCTTGACCGCATCAAAGGTCCACTTCTTCTTCGGATCGAAAACCGTAACGTCGGCGACCGAGCCGCGGACGAGCGAGCCGCGGCCGCGAAGATCGAAACAGCGAGCCGGACCGGCGGTGAAAAGCTCCACGATGCGGGCGAGAGGGATTCGTTTCTCACGATGCAGCCTGGTGATCGACAGCGCGAGCGCAGTTTCAAGTCCGGTGATGCCGAATGCCGCGCGCTCGAATTCCATTTCCTTTTCGTGGGCGGCATGAGGAGCGTGATCGGTGGCGATGGCATCCACCGTACCGTCGGCGAGCGCAACCAGAATGGCTTCGCGATCGGAGGCCGAGCGCAATGGGGGATTCATCTTGTAGTTGCTGTCGTAGTCACGCATGTCCTCGTCAGTCAGTGTGAAATGGTGCGGCGTAACTTCAAAGGTGACGCGCGCTTTGGCGCGCTTGCCCCTGCGCACACTCTTCAGTGCGTCCGCCGTGGAAAGATGTGCGACGTGCAGGCGGGCGTTGGGAATGTGCGTAGCGAGCTGCACGTCACGCTCGACGATCGAGGCTTCGGCAGCGGCGGTCATGCCGCGCAACCCGAGACGAAACGAACGCGCGCCCGCGTGCATCGAGCAGTTCTCGGTCATGCGAGTGTCTTCGGCATGTTGCACGACCGGGAAATTCAGCTCCCCGCCCAGCACCAGAGCCTCGCGCATAATGGCGTCTTCGAGAATGGGCTTGCCGTCGTCGGTGACCGCGATTGCTCCGGCGGAATGCAGCGCGCGGAAATCGGTGAGCGTAGCCCCCTTGCTCGACCGGGTCGCCGCGGCGATGGCAAATACATTGACAACCGCGCCGCGCTCGGGCTGCCGAAGCCACTCGATCCAGTCAACCGAATCGACAACCGGCACCGTGTTGGGCATGGTGCAGACAGAAGTAAAACCGCCAGCAGCTGCGGCCGCCGTGCCCGTCGCGATCGTCTCTTTGTGCGCCTGCCCGGGCTCGCGCAGGTGCACGTGCAGATCGATGAAGCCGGGCGCGACGATAAGTCCGCGGGCATCGAATTTGTCGTCAGCACTGCCCTTGATCTTGTTGGGAAGAGCAACTTCGGCGACGCGGCCATCTTTCAGCAGCACGTCCATGGGCGCGTCGATGCGAGCGGCCGGGTCGATCAGGTGGCCGCCTTTAATCAGCAGACTGGTTCGATGCTTGTCCGGACTCGTCATCGCATCTTTCCCATCGCCCGCGCCAGAATCGCCATGCGCATGGGCACGCCGTTATGCACTTCCTCCAGGATGCGCGCCTGAGCGCCGTCGGCAACTTCGCTGGTCAGTTCCAGACCGCGAATGATCGGGCCGGGATGCATCACGATGGCGTCCTTCTTCGCCATTTTCAACCGGGCCGGGTTCATCTGATAACGTGCGATGTATTCCGAAAGGTCGATCTTCAGCCCGGAAAGACGCTCCTTCTGCACGCGCAGCAGCATGACAATATCGGTGCCGTGTAACGCGTCTTCAATGTGGCGGGTCACGCGCACGCCGGGCGCGAGAGTGGTCGCAACGTCAGGCGCCAGTTCCGGCGGACCGCAAAGAATAATCTTCACACCGAATTTGCTTAACAGATGGCACGCCGACCGCGCCACGCGACTGTGAAAGATGTCGCCGACAATCGCGACCTGCAGACCCTTGAAAGTTTTCTTGTTGCGCATAATTGTGTAAGCATCGAGGAGCGCCTGCGAGGGATGCTCGTGGAGTCCATCTCCAGCGTTAATGACGGGCACGTCGATGCGCTGCGCCATGACGTACGGTGCTCCGGCATTGGGGTGGCGGATGACGATGATGTCGGCGCCAACGGCGCGCACCGTGTATCCCGTATCGAGCAGCGATTCGCCTTTCTCGATACTGGAACCGGCGGACTGGATGAGGATGGTGTAAGCGCCCATTGATTTGGCCGCGATTTCAAACGAGCTCCGCGTGCGGGTGGACGCTTCGTAGAATAGAAGAAGCACACGCTTGCCCCTGAGCAGGGGCCGTGGCTTGTCCGGATTCATGCGCCGGGCAAACTTCAAAAGTCTCAGGATCTCCGCTGCTTCCAGGTGCTCGATACCGAGCAGGGAACCGCGCGCTGGATTCATAGTTAATTGGTAATTTCCAATTTGCAATTTGTGATTTAAGAACCGCGCAATGGGCTTTTCAATTACAAATTACAAATCGCAAATTACAAATTTACCTACTACTTTTCCATCAGCAGGACCTTCTCCGCGTCATCGACCTCGCGAAGTTTGACCTCAATAATCTGATTTTCCGTTGTCTGTACTGTTCGTCCCACGAAAGCGGCCTCAATCGGCAACTCCCGATGACCTCGGTCGATCAATACGCAAAGTTGCAGGCGTTTAGGACGGCCCGCCCGGAAAAGCGCGTCCATGGCGGCACGCGTGGTGCGTCCGGTATAGAGCACGTCGTCAACCAGCACCACCGACTTGCCCGTGATCGGAATTTCCATCTCGTGTTTCTGCACCACGGGCTTGGAGGCGAGGGTGGAAAGATCGTCGCGATAGAGGGTAATGTCGAGCGTGCCGAGCAGCACCGGTTTCTTTTCGATGCGCTGAATAATTTTTGCCAGACGTTCCGCCAGCGGAACTCCACGACGCCGGATGCCGACCAGCGCCAGATCTTCGACGCCATTGTTCTTCTCGAGGATCTCATGCGCCAGCCGGATCAATGTGCGCTCCACCTCGGATGCCGACATCAGTTGCGCTGTCTGATGGAGCTCGACGGGACGCCCTGGCGCGCGTGAATTCATAAACGCTGCATCATACGCGTGCGGAAAGATGAGAGCAAGAGCGGGCATGAAACCCATGTCGATTGTGATTGAAATTAGCCGCGGGTGTTGCGAGGGCGATAAAGCAGCGAGGCCAACGCACCGCCAACCGACGCGAGCACCACGGTAAAAATCATTCCAAAAAAGAAAGTGATCGCCAGCCCCGCCGGAGTGAACAGGTTGTGAATGCTGGCTTGAATGTCAGGGTCGGCCACGTTTGCTCCGAACCTCTGAGCGATTTTCAGGATGGCATCGGTGTATTCCTGCTGCGCGTGAAAAATGAAAATCCGGACGGTAATCATCAGCGCGTTGATGGCAAAGGCGACCACACCGGCTGCTCCGCCGAGACGCGATCCGAGCGCGGTAGGAGGCGAGACTCTATTTTCGCGGCGGTAGAAAAAGACAGCCAATGCCCCGGTCAGCACCATTCCAAGCAATGGGATCATCCCGACGAAAACGCCGAGCACGCCCGCCTTGAGCGCGGCACGAACGGCCTTTCCCCTGTCCATCGCGCTTCCGGATGCGGCTTGCCGGATCGAAGACGAGGCAAGCCTCGTCTCTACAGCAACCTCCGGAGAAAACTCGTCCGGCGCGCGATTTAAGCTCGGCGCAACGTCAGCATCCGAAACCGCAACCTGCACGTGGATTTGAGGAGCGCGGCATTGCGGACAAAACGGCCGACCGTCCTCCACCGTGGTCCCGCATTTTTGGCAAGGGTGCTCCACGTCATTGAAGCTAGCCCACAACCAACCGGGAGAGCAAGGCGGGGCATCGGGTGATCGGAACATCTTACCCCGCGCTTCCGATCACCCGATGCCTTCGATCAGATGGTGGTGTCCGAGCCAGTGTGCATGCGCACATAAACCAGAGCAAAACGTGATCCCTGGCTGTTGGACTTAACCGCGACGATGTGCTGGTTGGCCTCGGTTCCAACCTTCAATTCCACCGAGTCTCCGCTGCCGTTCGTTCCGCACGAGACGGGCTTGGAGCCTTCATACTTGTCGTGTGAGGTCTCCACGTGACCGCCGCTCCAGGCACCGTGACACTGGATAGGCTTGCCATACTTCTGCAGCTCTTTGCTGTAGTAGGCGATGACTTTGTCAGGCGCGTCGTCGGAGAGGAACTCCGCAGCCACCACTTTCAGCGAAAATCCAGGAATCGAAAGATTTACATTGGCGCTCTTCTTGTCATCGCTGTCGTCTTTCGGAGCGGGCTTGGCCCCAGGATAAAGCGTCAGGCCGGCGTCGCGAATATCGGCTTGCTCGCTGACGTGCAAATCGCCCATGGGAGACTTGATGTCAACGTGCGCCACGCCATCCTTGCTATTGTGCTTGTCGTTCGCATTGATGCTGCAAGCGGGAAGAACACAGAAGGCGGCAAAGAGCGCGCCAACGGACAGTCTTGCGATCACGGCACGGCTGACCACTTTACGGCTGGACCTACTTCTGTTGAACATTGGCGGAACCTCCTGAGCTTGATCGAGCTGAGCTTGGCCGGGCGGGGCGTTCGAGACCCTCTCCTCGGGATGCGACTCCCGGAATCGTAACCGGCAGATGACCGCTGATCGGGATCTCGCCGAAGATCGCCTTCACGGCAGCGGTTTCCGACACGGTTGCATTGGAGAACGCGCAAACATAATTCTGGATCGCGGCGAAATCCTGCACCACATAGGGATTGCCCATGGCGAGTACGACGGTACGACTGGCGGCGCGATCGAGAATCGCGGTCAGTAAAGATCCCGTGGCATCGTCCATGGCAACCGTATTCGTCAAACCTCCTCCGGCAGCACGCATGGCCTTGCCCGCGACCGGAACCACATACACCGCAGCGATCACATGCTGCGCCGCTTCGACTGCCTCGACAACGGACGGCTTCATGCCGACGGCCGAGCGTGCATCGACGTAGATGATGCGGGCGTCAGGCACGCGGGCTAGAATCTGGCGTTCGAGCATACGTCCCGAGTCGGTGCGCAGGTCGTCGGAAAAAATCACCGCGACCAGACGATTGCGCACTTCTGTCATTGATTGATACGGAAGCGCGGCCTCCCCGGTTCCAGGAGAAGTTCCCAGAGACTGCAGTGGGATCACTTTACCGTTGTCGCGCACCAGGGTAATCGCGTCGTCGCCGATGCGCTGGCCGGCGGCCAGATTCTCCGGTTTCGCAATCTGGATCGAGAGTTGACTGAGATCAGCCAGCCGCGCCTTGTTCAAACCGAGGGAAGCTTTTAGTTCCAGAATCTTGCGCACGGATTGATCGAGCCGCTGACGGCTGATCTCACCGCTCCGCACCGCTTCCAGCACCGAGCGGTAGCTGGCGTCGAGATCGGCCGGAATGATCAGCATGTCATTGCCTGCCTGGAAAGATTCGACCGCTGCCCGGCCGATATCCTTTGCATACAGACGCGTAAGCCCTGCCATGTCGAGGGCGTCGGTCACCACGATCCCTTTGAATCCCATGTCTTCCTTGAGGAGTCCCGTCACAACCGCCCTTGAAGTTGTGGCCACACGATTGGGCTCGGGATCGAGAGCGGGAACAGTTACGTGGGCGACCATAATGGCATCCACTCCGGCGTCGATCGCGTGCTTGAAAGGTGGCAACTCGACCGCATCGAGACGCGCCCGATCGCCTGTGACTTGAGCGACGCCGAGATGAGAATCGGTTGCCGTGTCGCCGTGTCCAGGAAAGTGTTTGGCCGTGACCAGCATCCCGCCTTCGTGGGCGCCGCGGATGTATGCCGCCACAAAATCGCCCACCTGCTTCGGGTCTTCTCCGAAGGAACGTGTGTTGATGATGGGATTCGCGGGGTTGGAGTTCACGTCAGCATCGGGAAAGAAATTCCAATGCACGCCGATGGCTCGCGCCTCGAGCGCGGTGATGCGGCCAAAAGCTTCGGCATTCTCCATTTTGCCCGTAGCTCCAAAGGCCATCGCGTGGGGAAAGACAGTGGTCCCATTCAGCCGCATGGAGACTCCGCGCTCGAAGTCCGCTTCCACCAGGAGCGGCAGCTGGGATGCTCGTTGCAGCCGGTTGAGCAGCTCGGCAGCAACATAGGGTTGGCTCTTGAGCAGTACGGCACCATCCACCGGAACGCTCATGACCACAGAGCCGATGCGATATTTGTGGATGTTGTCGCGCAGCTGAATAAAGATGGGATCGGCATCATTCAGGAATTGCACTCTCACCCAGATCGAGAAGAGTTGGCCGACTTTGTCTTCGGACGACATCTTGCGCAATGTCTTGTCGACCCACTTCTTACCGGCTTTGTCGACGTGGATAGGACCGGGCGGCAGAAATCGGTCTTTGCTCTTGTCCTTAGCAAAGCAAAGCGCCGCGGCAAGCAGAATCGTAATCAACAGAAGATGTCGGAGCATGCAATTGACAATAGCAAAAACGGACCGGAACGTCCTCCAGCAGTTGCACGGTTGCAGTCGAGTGATTGTTTACGAACTCTTTCAGATCTGCCGTTCGACGGTTGCAACGCCTTGCTCCTGGATGTCTGCGTCATCGCCGAATCCGGCCAGCCAATGCACATCCGGTTCTCGCCGGAACCATGTGATCTGGCGCTTGGCATAGTTGCGATGCGCCTGCTGCGCCGCGGCGAGCGCCGACGACCGATCCAATTCGCCGCGCAAAAACTGCAGTGCTTGCTTGTATCCCAACGATGCGAGGGGGCGCGCTTGCGCGCCATGTTTTGCGAGAAGTCTTTCCGTCTCGGCGATCAATCCTTGGTCAAACATGTTCGCGGCTCGTTGATTGATACGGGCATAAAGAGCTTCTCGATCCGGATTGAGTCCGAGACGCAGAATGCGAAAGCCGTGCAGCGGTTCGCGTCCTTCCTTCCAAAGTTCGGTCATATTCCGCCGCGAGGTCGGGCGCGAGGCCAGGCAGACTTCGATCGCGCGAATCACCTTCGCAACGTCATTGGCGTGAATGCGGTTTGCTGCTGAAGAGTCGAGCCGCCGCAGGATGCGATGCAGGTGCTCGGTCCCATTCTTCTCCGCGCGGGCGCGCAGTCTGTTGCGCAGCTCTTCGGACCGCTGCGGACCGGGAAAAAGTCCTTCGAGCAGCGCGCGAAGATAGAGTCCGGTTCCTCCGCTGACGATGGGCAAGTGTCTGCGCTGCTCGCTCTCATGCACGACGCTCTCGCGCAGAACGCTCTCACTCAGAACTATATCGCGCAGAACTATCTCGCGCAGAATCCGGCGCGCCTGGCGCGCATATTCTCCGGCGCTAACGTCGGCGAGAGGATCCACGCAATCGAGCAGGTGATGCGGAATTTCCGCGCGCTCCGCCGCACTGGGCTTGGCCGTGCCGATTTCAAATTCGCGGTACATCGCAACCGAGTCGCAGTTGACAATTTCACCGCCGAAGCGGCGCGCGATCGCCAGCGCCAGAGCGGTCTTCCCGCTCGCTGTGGGACCAAGCACCACCACGACCAGCGGTTCGCGATCCGTCACGCTCTGCAGCTTCTGCAACTTCAGCGCGCGCTCCAAGGGATATACCGCCAGTAGCGGATGATGGTGAGAACTAGCAGCAGGACCGCGATGACAAGCAATCCGGTGGCTTCCGCGGCGTAGATGGGATGGCGATGCTCATGCTTGTTGTCCTGATGCTGGTTGTCAGTTTTCGGCTTCGGTTGAACGGGGGCGTTCACGCGGCTAGCCTTTCCTGGAGCGTCGCTGGCCGTTGGTCGGTGGTCGGTGGTCGTTGGCAAACGTCGTAAGTAAACATCGATCGCGAACTGGCCATTGCGCCATTCACGCTACTGCCGCACATCGGTGTGGCTTGGCGTTCGCTGCGACTGCGGCTTTACTCTACGCGCCTTCTCCGGAGAGAACTCTGTTTGCTCGGCTTATCCGGAAGGCTGAAAACAGATATACCAGAAGGCATAGAGGTTTGTAACCTCCAAGCTGGGGTTGCTGCGGATCTCGGGCTCGGCAGGCGCGTGGAGATTCATTACAAAATGGACGAGGCGGAAAATAGTTAGTTCATTTCCGCCTCGGATATAAGAAGGGCTTCAGGGGGTGGTTGTAAGGAACAAAATTGGCGCAGTGCAACTCCCGCCGCCCCCGTGGAAGAGGTACATCGTAGCGATGACATACCGAGGGACGCCTACCGCGCTTCCAACCCCCACAGCGTTTCTACCGTGCTCAACGCTGATGAGATTCACGGCATGCTCGCCACCCAGTTGTCCGCCAAGAGGCGTGTCCACCCTTTCTGTGGGGGTCGTCCAATCCAGCTCTGCCTTGGCAGGATGCGCCTTCTGTGGGTCGATGTCATGGCAGTTGCTCGCGTCATTCGGAAAATCCACAAACAAAGTCAAGCTCAAGAACTTCGCCAAGTCCCGGAATGCCTCCCGGGAGTGCGTGCTGCACATGTCCTTGGGATCATCACTCACAGCCGGTTCAATCGCGAAGCGAACTGTCGGGCTCTCCAACTGGAGAAGCAGCGGGTTGAAGGTGCCGGTGTCCGGAGTACCCGCCAACGAAAAACCATTCAGCGTGCTGACGTTGTAGCGGAATGATACGTAGGCTGCATAATTCTGTTCGGTCGACGCGTCGGGAGGATAGGTAGCCCCGACGCGACTCCGGGATCTTTTAGCCGCAACGTACGCCTCCGGCTTAGGCAGGCGAATGACGTAGCGCCCGGACTTGTCATCGAGCGCGCGTTGCAGGCTCTTGGCATCAATCTTCACCTGAGCAAAACTGGGATCTAGCGCCGCCGACGTAGCAGCGCCGTGGGCGGGGACGGAAAGATCGTAAGTTCCCGCAGCCAGCCTTGACTCGTTGGAGGCGGAGACGTAAAGATCGCGGTGCAATTTCGTCTTGGGCGCGAGAACCAGGACACTGTTGGCGTCTTTCGGGTCCGCCACGATTGCCCACGGACCTTCAAAGACTACGAAAACTTTCTCGGTGGTGGCAGCTGCTGACTGAGTCGCAGCTGGGGCTGCTGGTTGCTGGGATTGTTGACACGCGATGAGGAGGAATGTAGCCAGAACGGCACTGGCCAGCGCAATCAGGGAGCTGTTGAAGTAGCGTTCGGTTCGCAATTGGAGCCTCCTGTGTTTGGGGATTAAGGCCGTCCGTACGCTGCAAATGCCGACCAGTAGTAGGGATGAGACGTGCGCGGGTTGGCCAGCATGTTCCGGGAAGTCAAGCGAATGGCATCGGAGACCGTCTGGCCAGACAACGCATTGCGATAAAAGTCCTGTACAAATCCTCGGGTTTCGGTGGAGTCCACGGCCCGCCGACTCGCGACGACGTGAGGTACACCCGCACGCAGAAAAGCATCGGTAACGCTGTCGAATCCGCTGGAACCGCTGCCGCCGGAGGCGGTGCTGCAGGCCGAGAGCACCGCCAACCGCAAGCTTTGCATGTGAAGCTGCCGCACCACGTTTGCATCCATCAGGCGGCCCGTGTTCGCTTTTCCGCCTCCGCTTTCCAGCAGCAAACCCGTTCCCTGGGGAGCAGCGAGCGAATGTCCGGCAAAGTGGAAAACTGCAGCTCTGGGGAGTTCGCTTCGGACCGCGCTGAGGGTGGCTTCTCTGCCTTTGAGCATATGCGCAGAATGAAAACCGGCCGCAATGGCGTCCGCTTCCGCAGCCACATCGGGCAGGGGAATGAGTCCATCCGCCGACGACGAAGCGGTGCTGCCCACCACCAAGGCTGACGAATCTGCTGAAATTCCGGTGTCGCTGCGCAACCGCGTCTGCGAATCCTGACCCAGCGAATGAACAACGGGTGCACGCTCAATCAGATAATGATCATTCGAATCGAGCAATGCTTCGAAGGGCATGCGGGCTAGCCACCCATCCGCCTCAATAACCAGCGTGCGGCCCGGCACCAGGTGTTGTTCCACCGGAGAAATGAGCGCCTCATAGAGGCTGCGAGCGTCCCGGCGCAAGGCGCTCAGCTCTGACCTCGGATCGGAAGAGAGGTCCTGAAATCTTTCCGCTGACTCCTGCAGGCCTTCTGTAGGTTTTGAAACCCAGCGCGCGTTTATGCCACGGTCGTCATAGACCCAGATCGCTAATCCGTCGGGGAGTACGGCATAGGCGAGCACCGTCTCCTTTGCGAGGAGCGGAAGGCGGGACGCCAACCGCGACGGACCCGGCATCGGCGGGTCGCTGAGAGTTCGGTGCGGGCGGAGATCTGCAGAAACCCGCTGGGGCGCTCCCAGGTACCACTCATACGTCTCGAGCGCTTCCTGCGAATGGCCCTGCACCAACTGTGCTTCGATGAGTGCGAGATACGCCGGGGCTGCGTCCTTGCTCCAACTCGTACGTTCCGCTTCAGAACTCAGTGAAGCTAGACTTTGTTCTGCTAACGCCAACGCGGGCCGGAGAGCCTGCTCGGCCTCGGGCTCACGATGCCTGCGAAGTTGCAGCTCCCCGAGGGTGGAATAAAACATCTGCAGAATGTTGTTCGAGAGCGGACGGACCTGGTCCTGGATTGAGGTCAGTCGCACGATGGCAGGATCAAAACGACCAAGTCCCGCCTCCACTCGAGCAACCCGGATCTCCATCTCTAGACCAGAGTTGCGGCTGGCTTCAGTTCGCGGGGCAATCGCAAACAGGCGGGCTGCTTCAGCATACTGCGCGGCGGCCGTCTCGGGCTGACGAGCTGCTGTCGCCGCGTTGGCCATGTAATTGTGCGCCCAGGCTCGTAACAACAGATTTTCGTCCGAATCAAGCACCGTTGAGGCCTCGCGCCAGATTGCCACCTGGAGATTCGCCCGGTTAGCAGCTTCGGCGGTACTTCCGAGAACGTAATAGAGGTTGTAGCCGCGCTGGACGGGGAACGGTCCTGACCAATAGCGCTCCAACCCCATGCTGGCGATTGCCGAAGCGCCGGGTTCATCACCGGCGGCGAGCTTGTCGTCTGCGGCGAAAAACACGGCTCGCAGATAGAGGCCTCCGTACCCGCTCTTTTGCGCCAGAAGCTCTGCGCGACCGGTAGCCTTTTCATCCGCCCCGATATCGCCCATCAGGAAGGAACAGACGCTCTTCTCCAGGCCGAGCTGAATTTGCACCCAAGAATAGGGATACTCTTCGGACTCCGCTAGCGCAGCAGTTGCCTGTCGCCGACACTCTTCGCTGCGACGTGTAAGCTGGGCGGAAAAGATCTGTTCGAACTGGGCGCGAAGCACGCCCGCCGTGTTGCCGGAAGCACGAAAAATTTGCTCGGCAAGCTCAGCCTGTTGGCGGGAGACATCATACTCTCCAGCGTCATTGGCTTGGACGGCGCGGGCGAGCGCGGCTACGGCTTGCGGAAAATGTGGAGCGGAGGAACCGCGCAGAAGGTCAGCCAGCCAGCGGTCGCCGTGCTGGCGGCTCGCCAAATCCGCCAAAAAAAAAAGCGCCCGCGAGGCTCGCGGATAGGCATTGTTGTTGATACTGGCCCTAGCTTCGGGAAAAGCTTGGGGCAACCAAGAGCGGACGGCTTCGTGCAGATATTCTTCGATACGCTGATCGACGATGCGCAATTCGACTTCGGAACTGAGACTGGCGCCGGTGGCCGCATCCACCACCTGGGCTGGAGACAGCAGCGGCGTCGCGTTGCTCTCGTGCTCTTTCAACTTTTCCCGGATGGCGTTGGCCCGGTTGCGAGCCTCTTCACCCCACTGCGATCCCGGATCCACGCGCAGGTAATGGTCCCAGTCATCCAGTGCCTGGTGGTAAAGGAACTGATGTTCGGCGACGATGGCGCGATTAAAGAGCGCAACCGGATCGTCGGGGTGGAGTCTCAAGGCCTGGCTTAGGTACTCGTAAGCACCGCCGAGATCGTCCTTGCGGTCTTCCTGCTGGGCGCGCTGGAAGTAGGCGGTGGCTAGATCGGTTAAGAGAGCGGGCGAATGCGGCTCCAATTCGAGGGCTCGGCGCAAGGCTTCGACGGCTGCGTCGTACTTGCCTTCCAGCACGTCCGCTTGCGCCTTGGCCTGAAGCCACGAAGGATCGGAGGGATGGGATTCGAGTTGGCTGGCAATCAGCGCTTCCGCTTCTAGAAGCGGCTCTGGCCGGCTGGTAAAGGAGGCTGCCGGGCCGCGGGACACGCGCAGGGGGGCATAATCGGCGCCTGCGATTCTGAGTTCTAGGGTGCGCTTCTCGGTGTACGCGCGGGCGAGGAGCTGGTCGGCCGCTGCGGGCTGGTTCCGAGCGGCGTTGTAATTGTTAATGCCACGTACGACTATCCACGATCCCACGGCAACTATGGCGAGAAGAGATGCTCCCGCCATTGCTAACCGAGGAATTGCAAGACGTGGGACGGCCAGCCACCGCTTCCACCACGGCATCGATGCCAGATCCGCCGCCGAATGCTGTGTCTCGGTGATTTGCTGGGCCAGTCTCTGCTGCCAGTCCGCGCGCGCGCTGTCGAGGATCTCGATAATCGTCCGGTCCGCCTCGGTGATCTCCCCGTTCAGATCGGACACTTCGGCTACCGCTTCGCGCAGCAACGGACCGCAATGATCACAGCGGCTGGCATGTTCGAGGTAGATAAGCGTCTCCCCGGGTGGTGTGAGGCCGACGGCAATCTCACGCCATATCGCGGGGCCCGGACAATCGCCCAAGCGCGGCGCGGACCTGGACGGTCGAATGCCCTTCATCTGGCGATCGAGTTGGCGATCGAGCAATGCCAGGTCCTCAAATTGCTCCCGGCAGGCCGGACAGGCGGCAAGATGAGGGTGCACATCGGCTGCGTCCAGCGCGGATTCCGCACGCCGGCGAGATTCTTCGAGCAGCTTCGCCAGTTGGGCTGGTCCAATGTGCTCGCTGGGATTTGTTTCCAAAACTAACTCCCTACCCTCTTAGAACGACTTTGCCTGGACAAAGCCTTCACTTCGCGGTGGGGGGTTGAACTTATGAGGTGAGCGCGAATCATGGCGGCCAGGCGCATGAGTACGCTTTCAACACCTTCGGTGGTCAGTCCGATCGATGGGATGGATGCGATCTCACTGGCGGTGAGTCCCTGGCGGTGGCGCAGCCAGAAAATCGTACGCTTTCTTGCCTGATCCTTACCCGCCGTAAGCTGGGTCAGGATCTTGTCGAGCTGCTCGAGCTGAAGACGCTGGCTTATCACATCAAAGCTGTCGGCGCCGGCCGTTTTCGGGTGCATTTGGACTGAATCCATGATCACTTCCGTTTGGCCCGCGCCCCGCTTTGCGGCCAGCGCTGACTTGAAATGATCGTGGACGACATTGGCCGCAACCACCTTCAAAAATCCATAAATGGAATCTTCGTGGCGGGGTTGGAACGACCGCAGTAAGCGGCTATCTTTCTCGCAGAGCTTCAGGTAGGTATCCTGGATGAGGTCGTCCAGTTGCGGGCGTGGCGGTTCACCCCAGTGGCGGGCGGTCCTCAGGACGGCGGCGGCGATCACCACCTGAAATCGCCGGATGAACTCCGCCCACGCCTCCTCATCTTTCAAGCCAGCGCATGCTGTTAGCAGTTGTTTCGATGAGGACTTCGCGTAGCGCGCCAAGTGTCCACCCCGGGTTGGGCGGATTTTACAACAATCTTGCTAGTCGCATTGTTAAAAGATCGCGGAGCTTGTGGGGGGAGAAAGGGGCACCAGTCTGAGACGGGGCAAGCCCCGTCTCTACAGGAACTCTTAGGCCAGCAGTTTCGCCGCTTCCTTGGCGTAGTAAGTCAGAATCATACTGGCGCCGGCGCGGCGGATGCAGAGCAGCGATTCCATTATCACGCGTTCCCGGTCGATCCACTGGTTCCGGGCCGCAGCCTCGATCATCGCGTACTCGCCCGAAACCTGATAGGCAGCCAGCGGCAGGTCGAAACGGTCGCGGGCCGCGGCAATCACATCCAGATAGGGCATCGCTGGCTTCACCATGATCATGTCCGCGCCTTCTTCAATGTCCAGCTCGATCTCCCGCATCGCTTCGCGAATGTTCGCCGGGTCCATCTGGTAGGAACGGCGATCCCCGAACTGCGGCGCTGAATCGGCAGCCTCGCGGAACGGTCCATAGAAGCCGGAGGAGAATTTGGCCGCATAGGAAAGAATCGGCGTATTTTCGAAGCCAGCCTGGTCGAGCGCTGCGCGAATCGCCGCGACCCGTCCATCCATCATGTCCGAGGGCGCAATGATGTCCACGCCCGATCGCGCCAGCGAAACCGACGTGCGCGCCAGTAGTTCCAGGGTCGCGTCATTCACGATCTCGTACTCGGCGGTAGCCGCTAGCGCCGCAGCAGCAGCCGCGCCCAGCGATTGCGGTTCTGTTTTCTCTTTCACTTCCACTACGCCGCAATGCCCGTGCGACATGTACTCGCACAGGCAAACGTCGCCCATCACTACCACGTCTTTGACTTCACTCTTGATGGCGCGCGCCGCCCTCTGGACGATGCCATCTTCCGCCCAGGCGCCGGTGGCCACTTCATCCTTTTTCTCCGGGAGCCCGAACAAAATGATCGCAGATACCCCCAGCGCGCGTGTCTCGCGCACTTCCTTCACTGCCTCGTCCACCGAAAGGTTGAAGACTCCGGGCATCGAGCGCACTTCTTTCCGGACTCCCTTTCCGGGGCAAACAAACAGTGGATACACCAGAGATTCAGGAGTAAGACGGGTCTCGCGGACCAGAGCGCGCAGGGTTTCGGTGCGCCGCAAACGGCGAAGACGGTTAGCAGGGAAAGCCATGACACGGCAATTCTAGCAGCAGCCGTCCCAACCCGCCGCCCCCAACTCGATGGTTACCGTAGTAACCTCGGGTAACCAGCCCGTGATCTAAACATATCGTGCTAAACGTCATATGATGCAATGTGGTGTCTCGGCCCCACATCTCGTCGCTCTTCTGGGGAGTTGGTCTACTGCCGGCCTTTGTTCTAGTGGCAGTAATGGTCCCCAACCCAGTGCTTCGCCTGGCGATGGGGGACGTGGTTCCACTGCTGGTGATCACGGCAGCTTTTATCGTCTGCGCCAGAAACGCCTTCGACAGCCGCGGGCACACACGCCTTTTCTGGACCCTGATGACGGCGGGCATGGCCATGTGGTGTTTCAACCAGGCATGCTGGGTGTGGTTTGAAGTCGTGCTGCGCAAGCCGCTGCCCGACCCCTTCCAAGGGGATATCGTGTTGTTCCTGCACGTTGTCCCCATCATGGCGGCCGTGTCCATCCGCCCACAGGAGGCTGAGGAGCGCGAAGGGATGTTGCCCAGCGCACTGAATGTCATCATCCTGCTGGTGTGGTGGGTGGTGGTATATGCCTTCTTCGTTTTTCCCGAGGAGTACGTCGTCACCAATGTCTTGGTATACAGCTCGCGTTGGGATCTCCTGTATTTCATCGAAGGAATGATGTTGATTGGCGCGTCAGCATCCGCATTCTTCACCAGTTCCGGATCGTGGCGCGAGCTCTATCGCAACATTGTTTTCGCCAGCGCTCTGTACACGTTTTCTTCGTCAGCCATAAATGCCGCCATCGCACGCGGCACCTACAAGACTGGCGGAATCTACGACGTCCCGTTTCTCGCCGCTGCGCTTGGGTTCCTCTGGGTCGCCATCGCCGGGCGGCGCCGCCTTCGCGATATTCAGATGATGCCGTCGATCACACGTGCCAGTCGCCCCATCGCTCCTGAACTTGCGAAACTCGCCCTGCTCTCTCTCCCCATCATGGGATACTGGGCACTGTTCCTGAGCAACCAGCAGCCCTATCTGCGTCAAGTCCGTTTTGCCGTGGCTATGGGCGGCGTCGCGGTCCTCGCCTTTGTCGTTTTCCTCAAACAACACCTGCTGGACCAGAAGCTTCTGCATCTGCTCAATCATTCGCGCAAGAGCTTCGACAACCTCCAGCGGCTGCAAGGAAGAGTTATCCAACAAGCCAAGCTGGCTTCGCTCGGAGAACTGGTCGCGCTTGCCGCCGGCGAACTGGAGTACCCGCTTTCGGCCATTCTAAGCAGTTCCGAACGCATGGCCGCCAGCAGCAACCTCAGCCGCGAGCAACTCTCGAACGCGCAGAAAATCGGCCAGCAGGCCCGGCGCACTCGCGAACTCGTCAGCGATCTGCTCAGCTTCTCCCAGCAGACTCCGGGAGAAAAAAGTTTTCTCGAACTGAAGCCTCTTTTGCAGCGCGCGATTCAAATGGAAGGGTTCAAACTCGAAAACAGGAAGATCAGCCTGACCGTGGAGAGCCACGATCCCTTGCCTCGCGTCCTCGGCAATCCGAACCAGCTCTTGCAAGCCTTTCTTCAGATCATCGAGAACGCCGTGGACGCATTACAGGAAATCGGCGGCGGGCGTCTCCAGGTCTCTCTCTGGCGCGAAGGCAACGAAGTGGTTATCCAGTTCGCCGACTCCGGCCCTGGCCTGCGCGATCCCGAGCGGGTCTTCGATCCTTTCTATACCACCAAGCCCGTCGGCAAAGGAACCGGTCTCGGACTCAGCGCCACCTACGGCGTAGTCCAGGACCACAAAGGACAAATCACCTGCTACAACCGCCCCGAAGGCGGAGCCGCATTTGAAATTCGCCTCCCCGTACTCAAAGTCGCCGCCCCCATCGCCGAAGCGGCCCGCGTCTGAATCACCCAGGTTGGCTAAATGATGTCACCGTCGGGATAATGCTCACGAACTTGGCGTTTTTGCGTCTCAGAGAAGGACCAACGCCGTCGCGGTGAGGAGTAATCCACGATGATCAGCAAAACATCATTCTGTGTCCTTTCCATTTTCGTGCTGGTCCTGCTCACTTTGCCCTCCCGAGCCTCTGATGCGAACCAGACAGGATTTGATCTACCCAAACCCAATGGCTGCCACCCCGTGGGCACTAAAACGATTGTCTTGAGAGACCCACGCCGTAGCCGGGATCTGCTGGTTACGATCTGGTATCCGGCAATGGAGAGTACGTCCGCACTTGCGCCCTACATGGACAAGAAGACTGCCGATGCGCTGGCCGAGGAGTGGAAACTGCAACCGAATTTCCAGCGCCTCGTGCGCACGCACGCGAGACTCATGGCACCCATTGCTCAGGGCACCCCTTTTCCAGTTGTTCTTCTCGAACACGGCTCGAGTGTCGTGCCGGCCATCTACACAGTTCTGGCGGAGGGTCTGGCAAGCAGCGGCTTCATCGTGGTCGCCACCAATCATCCCCCTGACTCCCTGATTTCGGTATTCCCGGACGGGCATGAACTCAAATTCACGCCCTACTGGCCCCCTGAAGCCGATCGACGAACTCAAGGCGTGGCCATTGGTAAGTTCGCGGACGAGGTCCTCGTGGCGGATGTGAGATTCGTTCTCGACCAGCTCGAGGAAATAAATTCGCATGATCGTTTCTGGCATGGCCACCTGGATTTGTCCAAGATTGGCATCGTAGGCCACTCGATGGGTGGAACGACCGCAGCACTTGCCACGCATCAGGAGCCCCGGATTCTGGCAGGCGCCAACCTTGACGGTTCCACCTATCCCGGGATGAACGCGGATGTTCGGCCCGTTCCAGTGCACAAGCCGTTTCTGTTTCTTGCGACCGAAGAGCACGCATCGGATGAGACCCGAGCCCGTGAGTACGTCGGCAGCGAGTCCAATACTTACTACGTGGTGGTAAGCGGGGCCGATCACATGAGCTTTACTGACGCCGGCCTCGTTTCGAGCAGATTCACGCGTGACTTGAAACCAGACGACAATGCATTTGAACGGGCACTGCTCACGAGCACCTTAACCCGATCTCTGGTCGAGGAATTCTTTGCCAAGTATTTGAAGGCCGCGGCTGCCCCCGACCTCGACCTGACTGTGCGTGTAGATAAGAAGTAGCGAGCGGCCCAAACGCGGATCCTCCGGAGATCAGAACAGTGGCTGGGCGACCGCGCCGCTGGGTCGAAGCCAGCTTATGGCCGGGGGAGATCCAGCATCGCCAGATCCGAGCGCTCCTGCACCCGTTCGAAAACAACTTCACGACCATCCGCAGAGATGTCGAAGTCGCGAATGTCGAAGTCAGGAGTGAGGTTGGTCAACTGCCGCTCGGCGCCCGTCTCCAGGTCGATGAGCCAGAGGTTTTTATGTTGTATCTCTCCTCGCAGGAGCACGAGCGATCGTCCTCCATGCAGGAAGGTAAGGTGTCGAGCCCCGCGAGTCAGGGTCAGGGGCGGAAAGGGATGCGCTGCGGCTTCGGCCGTAACGGCCTTCGCGGCAAACGCGGTGCCGATGTCGGGTCCTGAGTAGACGACGAAGCTGCCGTCGAGCGTCCATGCGGATTTGTGTCCAAACGCCAGGCAATGTTTTACCAAATCAGTTTCAATCCAAACTGAATCTGTCGCGAGGTTGTCGAGGTGCTGGTGATGGCTCCGGCTGTGCCGGACACTTTTGTGCCTGACGCTGAAGATGTAAAGGTAATTAGATTCGGTGTATTGAAATTGGCGCGGTTCAGCAGGTTGAAGATCTCGGCGCGAAACTGGAGCGCAAGACGCTCGCGTAGATTCGTTGTCTTGAAGGCGGAGAAATCCCATGTCGCAAGACCCGGACCGATCAGAGTGTCTCTGCCTAAGTTGCCGTAGAATCCGCTGCCGGCTGGCGGGGCCAGGAAGGCGTTCGGATTGAACCACTGAGAGGGTTTGCCGAGAATGACAGGGCCCGTGAAGGCCGGGTTCACAAACGGCCGCACCGGATTGCGCGTGTCTCCGTTGTTGGATGGGTTGTAGCTGAGTTGTGGCGTAAAGGGGAATCCCGATTGAATCGTGACGATGCTGTTCACTGACCAACCACTCACTGCGGCGTTGCTCCACCCTTCCAAGCTATTGGCGAGGGGTTGCCCTTTCCCGAATGGCAAAGTGTAGACGCCATTGATCACGCCGATGTGCCGGACATCGTAAGTAGCGAAACCGTAATCCGCATGCAGATTGAACGGATTCGACACCAAGCCGGGCGCATTGGCGGCAGCCGTCGCATTCAGCGAATCACCATCATCCAGCGCCTTGGACCATGTGTACACGCCCCGCAAAGACAATCCATGGCTGAAGCGTCGGTTCACATCGACTTGGAGCGCGTTGTAATTGCTGGTACCGAAAGAGAACCACGTCCACGTGTTTGCGATAGTGGGATTTGCCCTTGTGGTAGTTGGGACGTAAAAGGCGCCTGCAGGAACCCGAACACCAGCCAGGGGTGCCGGAAAGGTTGAGGGGTAAGTGGCCGGACAGGGCGATGCTGGGCAAACGACAGGAAATGGCTCATTGGCGTCAATGCCAATCAGTTCATGATAGCCATGACTTCCAACGTAGCCCACGGTCAAAGATGTGTTGGGTGAAACCTCCCGCTGGACACGTAGCGACCACGAGATCAATGTCGGTGTCCTCATATCGGGCTGAACTCCGCCAGGAGCAAGTTTTGCTCCAGTGGGCGGCGGTGCAGTGGGATCGATCGGCAGGGACGAAACCTGAAATGGTGTCGTGGCGCTTCCGACACTGTAGACCGGGTTGAAAGGTGCGTTTTGATCGGTACGATAGCCCAGCGCATCCTGTAAATCGTTGTACATCCCAAAACCAGCGCGAATTGCGGTCTTGTCCGAGAGCGGAGTCCAGGCCAATCCGATGCGCGGCTCAGGTAAGAACTTGGCATGGTTGGTGGTGAATAGAGAGTCTCCGATGTGCGGATTGTTTGAGATCACTCCATTGCTGAAGGTGTAGTTGGCGGCGCGACCGTGCGCCTCGTTCCACCCGGTTGTGAACTCGTCTCTAAAGCCCAACGATAGGGTCAACCGCGGTGCAATGCGCATCACGTCCGAGACGTACCAAGCGCCGAAGAGCGAACGCCAGTTCATCTCCGTCGGCTTCGGGTCCCACAGAAAACTGGAAGCCGACCCCTGAAGGAAGTTTGAAAGGCTTGAGAATGTCAATTGGCCGTATTGACTGAGCGCAATGGTCTCGTTCGATTGGAAGGGTTGGAACCACGCCCCGAAGGTGAGTTGATGCCGCCCGCGGGTCATGGCCACCCGATCTTCAAAAGTGAACAAATTGCGTGCGATCCGCAGATTGCTTCCATTATTGCTACCCGCGAGGCCGATCGCCGCTTGCGGGTTGGACGCGGCGCTGCCACCCACCACGACGGCACCTACCGGGTGCCCTGACAAGAAACCGGGCACGCTGGTTGCGGGCGTTCCGGGTGTTGGTAATCCGGTGAAGAAATAGCCTGCACGCGAATATCCCACACGCGCAACGTTAACAGTGGCGGCCGAAAACGAGTGTGTTTCGTCGAGACTGAACACCTGTTCGCGCAGCGTAAGGATATCCGAGCTGTAAGGGTCCAAAACGGTTGCCGTTAAATCATTCCCATCGTCGATGGTATAGACGGCTGCCAGAGAATCCTGTGAAGAAAGAGTGTGGTCAAGCCGAACCGTGCCAAAGTCCTCCCGAATTGTTTGGAACGGACTGCTGAAGACTTGCGCAATCCCACTGAAATCCGGAGCGCCCGCTGGAGCTACAGGCCACAAGTTGAGCAGGGGCTGAACGCTGGGTACGGCAGCCGCACGCGAAGCGGCGTCCGGTACGAATGCAACCGACGTCTGGTGCAGATGCTGGCGCAAGCCCTCGTAGTTGCCAAACAGGAAAGTCTTGTTGGCTCGGATCGGTCCGCCTAGGGAGCCGCCAAACTGATTCCTCTGAAAGGGTGGTGCAGATCCCTGATCAAAGAAATTAGGTGCGTCAAGGGCGTTCTTGCGCAGGAACTCGTAGACGCTGCCGTGGAGCTGATTCGTTCCCGATTGGGTCACGATCGTCACTTGGCCGCCGGGGCGCTTGCCATATTCGGCACCGTAGGAATCGCGCAGCACATTGAATTCCCGGACAGCGTCGACGCCCAGCAACTCCTGGCTGCCGCCTCCGGGCTGCATGTTGTTCTCGGCAGCCCCCGTAAATTCCACACCGTTCAATAGAAAGATGTTTTGCTGTGGGCGATTTCCGGACACAGCAAAGTTGTTGCCGGTGGTCGAATTGGATACGCCGATCCCGCCGGTCTTTTCCCACGTGAAGTTCACGATTCCCGGATTCAAAGTGAGGAGCAGATCGTAGCTGCGCCCGTTCAGCGGCAGATCTTTGACTTGCCGTTCGCCAACCAGACCAGAGATGTCCTGCGTCGTCAGGTTCACGACCGGTGCGTCCTCAGTCACTTTGATCTGCTCGCTCACTTGCCCCACGTGCAGACCCAAGTCGACCGTTCCGTCTTGTCCGACCACGAGGCGGATGCCCGATCGGATCCCCTCCGCAAATCCATCTTTTCTCACCCTGACCTCATAGGGGCCCACAGGTAGCGCAAAGAACCGGTATCGTCCCCCTTGATCTGTCGGAACGGTACGAGACAGGCCGGTATCAACGTTCTTGGCGGTGACCGAAGCGCCGGATACCGCCGCGCCGGAGGGGTCGGTAATCAAGCCGGACAAGCTGGCCGATACTTGAGCCGTAGAAAGTGGCACGCATAGGCAAGAGAAAAACAATGTCAATATCCAGAGCATATAAATCGAATTCCCATCGGTGACGCTGAGGACAACAGCGTGTGATTCGATTCGATTAGTCCCAGAGCCTGCCAGCGATGCAAAGTGACGCATTGTTTCCTCCCCTCAGGAGAGTGATTAAAGAATCCAAGAAGTGTATATTACAGACAGTTGTGAAGTCGAATCTGATGCGAGTATGGACGACTCATAGGATGGTCGTGTTGGGGAAATGGCTGGCCCCGCTTGTTTGACCGAGTTAGCTTTTCGACTGTACGATTCGGTTCCAAATGGCCAAGAAGCCGAAACCTCAACGACGTGAATCGATGAACGAAGAATTGCTAAAGCCACGCGAGGCGGCCTTGGAACTTCGCGTTAGCTTCCCAACGATCAAACAGTGGATCTACAAGCGGAAGATTCGCAGTATCCGAACTGCGGGAGGACACCATCGTATTCCGCAGAGCGAAGTGGATCGACTGTTATTCCGGACAAGAGCCAAGACTGCGCCCGAGCGAATTCTCACGATGCGTCGTCTGAGTGGCAGGAATCAATTAGTTGGTCGAATTGAGAGTGTGCGCATCAGCGGGCTTATGGCAGAGGTGGTCATTTCCATCGGCGAGCAGCAAATCATCTCGATCATCACCGCGCAATCAGCTCGCGAAATGAGTCTCAAACCTGGTCAGACTGCAGCGGCCCTCATCAAGTCAACAGAGGTCATGATTCTTCGAGTGTGACATGAAAAGACTATTTTTGTTCCCGGCGTTGGTGTTCGCACTGGTCTTCAGCACCGTCGCCCTCCAGTGTCAGCAATTGATCGTTCAAAGTGACTCTGGGAAACAGGTTGTTCTGAGCCGCACGGACCTCGAAGCCCTGCCTCACGTCAAAGTGACTGCGACGGAACATTCGTCTGGCCCCGTGAACTTTGAAGGGGTAACCCTCAAAAGCGTCCTGGAAAAGGCGGGTGTCACTTTTGGAGAATCGATGAAGGGTAAGCGGCTCACGAACTGTCTGCTCGTCGAAGCGGCTGATGGTTATCGAGCCGTGATTGCGCTGCCAGAGCTGGACCCGGCGTTCACCGATAAGCAAACCTTGCTGGCCTTCTTGCGGGAAGGGAAACCGCTTGGTGAGAAAGAAGGGCCATACCGGATTGTCATCCCGGATGAAAAGAGAATGGCCCGATGGGTCAGGCAGGTTACAACGCTGAAAATTGTGGACGTTCAGTGAAGAGGATCAATCCTTCTGAATCATCACCTCGGTGGCTTTGACGACAGCCGAGACCGTGTCACCTTTCTTGAGCTTGAGTTCGTCAGCGCTGCGGCGCGTGATGACGCTCTCAATAAGATTGTCCCCGACACGGACGACAACATGGGCCATGACATCGCCGAGCTGAATCTCTTCAATTTTCCCGCGCAGTTTGTTTCGAGCTGATAGAGGCATGCGGTAATTATAAACGGAGGAGGCACTCTATCAATCGTCGAAGACTAACGGCACTCGCAATTCTTGTGCATTGATTTCTCAGCTGTGTGCGGCGCAAGAAATAACCGTGACAGCTGCAGCAGACCTCCAGTCTGCGATGCTGGATGTGGCCATTGCTCAGGCGGCTCTCGGCGTTACGCGTTTTCGAGTGACCTTTACTCAAGCCGGAGTCTTCCACTACATCTGCGGCCTTCACGACATTTTGGGCATGAAGGGGAAGGTGATTGTGGTTCCTTAGCGATGGCGGATCTCCCGCCTTCGAAAGTGAGATCGCGGGTCAATGTTCGAAAAATCAATGTAGGAAAAAGAGGAGGGGTGGCAGCCTATCGCGGTCCCGTAGCGAGATGCGCTCGCGGGACAGCCGTGGGCGGCTGTCCCAGCGTGTTGCCTGTTATCCTCCGCTCGCTACGATCGCGTCCGCCACTCGAGCCGCGTCCACCGCAAATCGCACATCGTGGGTCCGGATGATGTGCGCGCCTTTCAGTATCAAAGCTGTTTCGGCAGCCAGCGTTCCGTAAAGCCGCTCGGCAGCTTCCGCATCCTTGCCATCGCGCGCCAGCGTACGCCCGATAAATGACTTCCGCGACACGCCTGCTAACAGCGGAAATCCCATCTGTTGCAGTTCGGCGAAGTGCGCCAGCAGCGGATAGTTCTCCTCGAAGCGCTTTCCGAACCCAAACCCGGGATCCAGCACCAGGCGATCGCGCTTGATCCCCGCCAGGGTCGCCGCTTCGGCCCACTGTCGCAATTCCCGCTTCACCATCAGCAGCGGATCGCCAATCGGCGGCAATGACCGCCACTCTTCCGGGCGCCCGCGCGAGTGCATCAGCACCGCTCCCACTTTGAGTTCAGCCAGCGTTTTCGCCATCTTTGAATCTGGATCCCAACGGAACCCGCTGACATCGTTCACCACTTCCGCCCCGATATCGACCGCCGCCCGCGCCACATTTGCCTTGTAGGTATCGACGCTTATCACCGCATCTGGCCGACGCCGCTTCAGGTCTCGGATCACGGGCAGCACCCGCCTCCGTTCTTCTTCGGACACTGGTTCCGACGCTCCGGGCCGCGTCGACTCTCCACCGACGTCAATGATGGTCGCACCGTCGTCGAGTAACCGCTCGGCGCGGACCACGGCCTTTTCGGCATCGAGGTAGAGTCCGCCATCGGAAAACGAGTCGGGAGTTACATTCACGACGCCCATGATCAGGGTGCGCCGTCCCAACTCAAGGACTCGAGAGCCGATGTTCCACTGAAAAATCGCGCGCATGTCGCTCGCTATTCTAGTGGAGCGACGGGCATCTCGCCCTCAAGCGCTTGTGTGGTGACGGGGCTCTGCCCCGTTTTGGCGGGGCAAAGCCCCGCCACCACACGAGCTATTAAGGCGTCCGGGGCACTAGAACGAGGCCATTTTTTCTCGATGTTACAATCCACCTAATGCTTCGCCGGCGATCAGTTGCGCGTCTGCTCTCCATCGTCCTTCTGCTAGCCGCTCCAGCGCTGGCCGCGCCCGTCAAACTTTTACAAGATCGCATTGCCGGCGTGCTCAGCGCCCCCGACCTTGCCCGCGGCTTCTGGGGGATCGAAGTAGTTTCTCTCTCGACGGGCAAAACGTTGTACTCCCAAAACGCCGAAAAGCTTTTCACGCCCGCTTCGAACACCAAGTTGTTCACCACCGCCGCCGCGCTCGCCCTGATCGGTGCCGATTACAAGTTCCGCACCACCGTCGAGACCACCGGCACTCTCGATCGCTACGGCCGCCTTAATGGAGATCTCGTCCTTGTCGGCCGTGGTGATCCCAATCTCTCGGGACGCGAACTCCCATACGATCTCCGCACCCAGCGCAATGACGATCCCATTCAAGCCCTCGAATCGCTTGCCGACGCGCTCGTGCAAAAAGGAGTGAAATTCATCGACGGCGACATCGTGGCGGACGACTCCTACTTCGCCTTCGAGCGCTATGGCGAAGGTTGGAGCCAGGACGATCTTGTCTGGGCGGATGGCGCTCCCGTCTCCGCCCTCACCATCAACGACAACGTAGTCTTCGTCAACATCCTGCCTGCCGACCGCCCCGGCGAAAAAGCCTTCGTCAGCGTCAAGCCCTTCGCCGAGTACTATCGCCTCGACAATCGCATCATCACCACACCGGCCGGTACCGGACGCAAGTTCTTTGTCAACCGCGAGCCCGGCTCGACCCTTCTGACGCTCTGGGGCAACATGCCGCTCGATGATGCCGGCGCCAACGAAGCCCTCGCTATCGAAGATCCCGCCAAGTTCGCTGCCGGGCTCTTCCGTCAGTTGCTGGAGAAACGCGGCATCGTAGTTTACGGACACCAGCGCACCCGCCACACCGAACTTGCGACCCTTTCGACTTTCAGTGTGACCGCGAACGCATCGTCGCGCGGAGGCAGCGTTACCGACAAAGACGACGGCCAATCTCGTCCGCTGAAAAGCGATCAGCCCATCACGCTCGCCAGTTACGAATCCAAGCCACTTCTGCAAGATCTTCGGGTCGTCAACAAAGTCAGCCAGAACCTGCATGCCGAAATCCTGCTACGCCTTTTGGGACGCGAGCGCGGCACCGCCGGAACGATTGAAGGCGGCCTCGAGGTTCTTCGCGGGTTTCTGACTCAGGCAGGAATTCCCAACGACCAATACGTTTTCTACGACGGCTCCGGACTCTCTCGCCAGAACTTAGCAACTCCTCATGCCATTGTCGAGTTACTGCGCTACAGCTCTACGCAGCCATGGGGCGCCGCCTATAAGGCGACCTTCCCAGTCTCTGGCGTGGACGGGTCGCTGTCCGACCGCCTCAACTCTCCCCGTCTGCAAAACCGCGTTGTGGCGAAGACCGGCTCGCTGGGCGGCGTGAAGGCGCTCTCCGGATACGCCACCAGCGATACTGGACAAGTGGTCGTGTTCTCCATCCTGTCCAATAACTTCAATCTGCCTGCGAAGCGAGTTACAGACGCGATCGATGAGTTAGTCAAGGCGATTGTGGAAGATGCGCCTGCGGGGCACTAACGGAGGACCGCCGAATGTTAGCTTCCAGCAAGGTCATTGGCTTCGTTCCGACCAAAGATTCCGCGAAAGCGCGGGGCTTTTACGAAGGCAAACTGGGATTTCAATTCGTCAGCGATGACATGTTTGCCCTCGTCATGCGAGCCGGCGAAACCATGATCCGCATTGCTAAGGCCAAGGATTTCACTCCCGCACCGTACACCGTGCTCGGCTGGGAGGTTCCCAATATTGAGGAAGTCGTTAAGTGGCTCCAGAAGCGCGGCGTCGCCTTTGAGAAGTATCCCTTCGTCCAGGATAAAGAGCTAGGAATCTGGACTGCGCCCACCGGCGACAAGGTTGCGTGGTTCAAAGACCCCGACGGGAACGTGCTTTCTGTCAGCCAGCATAAGTAGCGCGGCTAGATGGGCGTCACAATGGTCCGGTAGTCCAGTTTGGAGCTATCGAGTTGATCCAAATAGGCGCAGAGTCCATCTAGATCTCCGTCCGGCTGAACATCGATTGCATACAGTTTGCTATCGGCGTTTTCATAGTTGGCCTTCCAATCCTTGAAACGATTCAGGACTGCAGTTCGGAAAGCCTCGTCGGCGGTGTCGTAGAAGAAAAGATGTAATGTGCGATGACCGCTGCGTCGAACAACTTCGACGAACTTAGGCCATTCCTTTTCATTTGCGGCGACAGCGCGAACGACGTCTCCCCAATTCACGTCGCACGTATGCCAAGGAGTATTGCGGATTTCATACAAATCATCTCCCATAGGAGCCGCCCACACCCGTTCCCCGCTAATTCCAAATGTGTCGTCGCTCACATCCAGAATGACTTTGACCAGGTCTTCGTTCTTCTCGCTCTTCTTCTCTTGCACAATAGTCGCCGCTAAACATCTCACGCCAGAATTCCCATCTTCTTTCCCACCCGCTGTAACACTTCGAGCGCCTGCTGCAGTTCTTCTTTCGTGTGCGTGGCGGTCATGATGGTTCGCACGCGCGCTTTGCCTTCGGGGACGGTGGGAAATGCGATGCCGGTTCCGAGCACTCCTTCTTTGAACAGCTCGCGGGAAAAATCCATCGTAAGTCGTCCGTCGCCAATGATGATCGGAGTGATCGGCGTTTCGCTTGCGGGAGTGGTCTGGCCGCCGATGTTGAAACCGAGCAGGCCGAGTTCTTTTTTCCAGAACCGAGTATTTGCCCAGAGCTGCTCCATCCACTGCGGCTCGGTTTCCAGAACATCGAAAGCCGCAATGCAGGTCGCCGCGACAGAGGGCGGATGCGACGTCGAAAACAGGAATGGCCGCGCGCGGTGATAAAGATAATCGATCAGATCACGCGTGCCGCAGACGTATCCACCTAAAGCGCCGATCGCCTTCGACAAGGTGCCAACCTGAATATCGACGCGGCCATGCACGTTGAAATGATCGATCGTGCCGCGTCCCTGGCGGCCGAGCACACCGGAAGCGTGCGCGTCGTCGACCATCATGATCGCGCCGTATTTCTCGGCTGCCTCGCACAGGCCGGGCAGCGGGCCGATGTCGCCGTCCATCGAGAACACACCGTCGGAGATGAGCAGCTTCTTCCCCGGCTGGTTCTTCACGCTGGCGAGTTGCTCTTCGGCGTGGGCAACGTCTTTGTGGCTGAAGACGAGAATCTTCGCCCGTGAAAGACGGCAGCCATCGATGATCGAAGCGTGATTGAGCTCGTCGGAAATGATGAAATCGTCTTTGCCCAGAAAGGACGAAACCGTTCCCGCGTTCGCGGTGAATCCCGACTGGAAAACCACGCAGGCCTCGACGTTTTTAAAGCGCGCGATCTTCTCTTCCAGCTCCATGTGGATTTTCATAGTGCCCGCGATGGTGCGCACGGCGCCCGATCCGACGCCGTATTTGCGCGTAGCTTCGAGCGCCGCTTCGCGCAGTTTGGGATGCGTCGTGAACCCAAGATAATTGTTCGAGGCAAGGTTGATGACCCGCTTGCCGTCAAAGGTACAGACCGGCGCCTGCTCGTCATCAAGCACGCGCAGCTTGAAGTGCGTGCCCTTGGCCTTGAGCTCGTCGAGTTGATCGGTCAGGAACGAAAGCGGATTGGTGCGCGTGGCAGTGGGCATGGCTTACCTCTTGTGATTGTTTGAAGCTTAATCAGTCTAATACTGACGGCGATGAGGTGGGAACTTGGGTCGTGGGTCATCGGCGAGAGTTCTTTACCACAGGGGACACAGAGGCACACAGGGGCGAGCACAGGGTTGAGAGCATCCATCACTCGACGTTTTTTTTCGGTTCTGAGAGCGCGGCAAGCTGGCCGTGGGTCGCGCGCAGGTAGTCCGCTGGTGCGATCAGAATCTGCAATCCCCGAACGCCCGCCGAGATGGAAACGACGTCGAAAAGCTCGATGGTCTCGTCCACGTACACGGAAAAGTCGCGCTTGGCTGCGAGCGCGGTAACTCCGCCGCGAATGTAGCCGGTGAGCGATTGCAGTTCTTTTACCGGGACGAGTTGAATCTTTCTCTCTCCCGCCACAGCCGCCAGCGCCTTCCGGTTCAGTTCCTGATCGCCGGGGATTACCGCCATAACAATCCCATTGCGCTCGCCGCGCGCGACCAGTGTTTTGAAAACCTGCTCCGGTGGCAAACCGATCTTGGCGGCGACCGTTTCCGCGGCGAGGTCGTCGGGATCGACCTCGTACGCACGCAGTTCGTAATGGATTCCCATCCCGTCGAGCAGCCGAGCGGCATTTGTCTTCTGAGTCATTTTTCCGACACCGATTTCTGAATCGGTTTCGCGTGTATAGTGTCCAATCATCGTTTCTTTAGAACTGCAGGAGGCTCATCGTGCGTCTTCTACTGCATTGGGTTCTAAGCGCGCTGGCGGTGTGGATCGTTGCGAACGTAGTGCCAGGCATTAGCGTAAGCGGTCCGGTGGCGGCGCTGATCGCGGCCGCGGCCATCGGCTTGATCAATGCCACGATTGGCTTGGTGCTCAAAATCATCACCTTCCCGCTGACGCTGCTGACTCTCGGCCTGTTCTGGTTCGTGATCAACGCCCTCATGCTAGAACTGGCGGCATGGCTGGTGACTGGATTCCATGTGCGAGATTTTGTGGCGGCTTTTATTGGTGCCGTCCTGCTGAGCATCGTGAGTTCGGTACTGCAATGGCTGGTGATACCGAGACGGAACGCGAACTAGGAAAAGTGCGGGCTACCATTCGGTACTCGGTGCATTCGCTGCTTGAAGGGTGTGCTTGACCCATCCGGCGAAATGGGCTTTATCCGGGCTGCCCGGATCAGCCGTGGTTTCGGCAATCTTGAACTCGTCGAGCGCACGCGGGAACTCCCCTCGGTCGTACAGAACCTCCCCGATGTGGAAATGAGCCCGCGCAGCCAGCGAGCGCTCTAACGGCCCGCTGATTGCCTCTTGGTATAGTTCCAGAGCGTGATCGTGGCGTCCAAGGAGTCCCTGTGCCTGCGCCGCTCGATACGAAAGTTCGGCCCTTTCTTCTAGGGAAATGTCTTCCGCCTTGAGAGCATTCGCGATAGACAACGGCTCCACAGCGTGACCGAGAGCTATGAGGCTTGCGATCAACCTACGCTGGGCATCATGTCTTATTTGAATGTGCTCGTCATCGCTCAAGAGGTCTGCATGCCTCTTAAGGAACGCCCTGAGTTCCTGCGCCGCTAGATCGAACTTGCCCTCATCCCCATATGCGCATGCCAGCGAGAACTCCGCGTAGGGTCGACTTGGGTTCTCTTCCGGCAAAAGCCTTACCGCTTCCGAAGCCGCCTCGGCTGCCTTATCGAAGCGGCCGAGATCGCGACAACAAAGAGCCTCTCCTAAAAAGATTGAACTGATGTCTGCTGAGTCTGTTGCGGTCTCGCGAAGAGCTTTGAATTGCACTAATGCATCGGCGGGATGCCCTGACTCTCGAAGCGCATCGATCCCGCGATATCGATCCCAGTCGACCACTCTGTTTCTAACCTCACTAATAGTGCCATCAAAAAACGGAATCAGGTTCAAACCATTCTGAATTATAGGGCGGGACGCTGGCGCAGCTCGGCGAACACATGCCGTACTTGCTGCTCGGTTGCAGCGAGCGATCCCGAGTTATCGATCACGAAGTCGGCGGCTTTGATTTTTTCTTCGTCGGGGATCTGCGCGGCCATGCGGCGAGCTACTTCGGCTCGGGCTGCGTCTTCCGAAATTCCAAGGCGGCGGGCGAAGCGCAGAACGCGCTGTTCGGGATGGCAAGTCACGACGATTAAACGGTCGAAGCGGCCGGCAGCGCCCGATTCGAGGATCAGGGCAGCTTCGACGATGGCGATGGCGTTCGGATCGCGCCGGGCGATTTCTTCCATCCATTTATTCTCGTGGTCGATCACGGCGGGGTGGACAATTTCGTTGAGTTCCTTGACACGCGGGGGCGCACCGCCGGGGGTGCCGAACGCGGCTTCGGCCAGCCGGGGACGGTTGATGCTTCCGTCGGGATTCAGGATTTCGCGGCCGAAGCGGCGGACGACTTCCTCGTGGACCGCGTGGCCGGGCTGCATGAGCGAGTGGGCGACGGCATCGGCCTGGATCAGGTGCGCTCCGAGTTTGACAAATATCTCGCCGACAACTGATTTGCCGCTCGCGATGCCGCCGGTGAGGCCGAGTTTTAGCAAGGGGGAGAATTCCGTCGTCAGTCGTTAGTCGGTGGTCGTTCGCTGTTTGTGGTTAGTCATTCGCTGTTCGTCCTTCGCCCAGAGGCACTTTCGAGTGCCTCACAAGCTCCTAAGCCCGGCTCAACTCGGGATGTCTCAATCCCCGCCGCAGCATTGCGGCCTTTACCGTATTGGCCATCAGCATGGCAATAGTCAGCGGGCCGACGCCTCCGGGGACGGGCGTGATGGCTCCGGCGATTTCGGCTACCTCGGGGTGAACGTCGCCAACCAAAGTCGAGCCTTTCGCGAGAAACGTTTCTTCGCGCTTCTTGTTTCCCGAAAAGAAGCGGTCGAATTCCTTTCGTTCGGTGATTTTGTTGATACCGACGTCGATCACGGTGGCTCCGGGCTTGACGTAGTCGCGAGTGACCATGCCGGCGCGGCCAATCGCCGCCACCAGGATGTCGGCGCGGCGGCAGACTTCGGGCAGATCGCGTGTTTTCGAGTGGCAGATGGTGACGGTGGCGTTCTGATTCAGCAGCAGCATGGCGACGGGCTTGCCGACAATGTCGCTGCGGCCGACGACCACGGCTTCTTGTCCCGCGACGGGAATCGCGCTGCGCTTCAGAATTTCCATGACGCCAGCTGGGGTGCAGGGCACGAGGCCGGGACGCTGCGTAGAAAGGTAGCCCACGTTCATGGGATGAAAGCCGTCAACGTCCTTGGCGGGATCGACTGCCAGCAGAATTTTCTTGGCATCGACGTGCGCGGGCAGCGGCAACTGCACCAGGATGCCGTCAATTTCGTCGCGGCGGTTCAGGTCGGCGATCAGCGCGAGCAGTTCTTCGGTGGTCGCGCTTTCGGAGGGCGTGTGTTGTTCGCTGTAGAGTCCGACTTCCTGCGAGCTCTTTACCTTGCCGCGAACATAGACCTCGGATGCGGGGTTGTGCCCGACCAGAACTACGGCGAGTCCGGGACGCAGGCCCGATAATGCCAGGGCTTTTCCCTGTGCGGCGACTTCCGCGCGGATTTCAGCGGCTATTTTTGTTCCGTCAAGAATCCTGGCTGCCATCCCACCTCGCTGTGGCGTGCGTGAATTGAAAGGCGATTCTATCGCATCGCGAACTCGTGAGATTCTCAACAAGGCGCTTTTATAGTCTGCGGCCAAACACTACATGCGTCGGACTTCGCTCCACTGGGCGGACGAAGGCGTCCGCCCCTACGCGAGCCTATTCCTATCCGCAGTCGCGCTACAATGGGACAGCTATGATTTCACAGGATTTGCTTGACATGCTGGTCTGCCCGGTTTGCAAGAAGCCGGTGGTCCTGAGTGCGAACGGCGCAAGTCTGAAGTGCGGCGAATGCCGCCGTGTGTACCCCATTCAGGACGACATCCCGATCATGCTGGTAGACGCCGCCAAGATCGACGCGGCCTGAAACCGGAGCCGCCAGACCACCCGACCCAGACCCCCGGCAAAGTCCGGTTTCCCGCCCCCGAAACGACACTTAGTGTCAGTCTGGCGACAGATGCCACTGTTTTGTCTTCTTCCCGCCTTGGGGCACTATCCGCGCAACCTTTTGCAAAATCTCGGGTTCTAAGAGATGGAGGTGCCACCAAACGGTCCCTGGTGATGTACCAAAGTTACGGCATTTCGATTGCATGTAACTAAGCAGGTTGCCGATGAATCCAATTGAGCAACGGTGAGGGGGTCCAAGGTGAGAATGGCCATGAAAGAAAGATTTACAGTAACGGAATTATGCGCCTTGCGAAACGACCTGGTCCAGGGCGGTATGGTGGATTCCCGCGAAGCAGCGGAGTTGCTGCAGGTTTTTTTAATGGGTCGCGGCTATGGCGTTTCGCAGCAGGCTGCAATCGACGCCGCCGGCCGGGTGGAAATGGCGGGCTGCTCTCTGCCAGTGCTGGAGCGTGAACTGGAAGGGCTCGCGTGGGTGATGTAAGGTTTTGCGCCATAATTGAAGTTGCAGAAATTGAACGAGGTTAAGGAGAAACTGATCTAGCTCAACTCAGCGATTGACAGTTTTTCAATACGAAACGCCGGGCACAATCGCCCGGCCTTTTGTTTTTCCAGGATGTAGAGCCGGGCGTTCCCGCCCGGCATTAGAGGTCCTCGACCGCCTTTTGCAGCGCCCGCGCGATTTCCTCCGGATCGCTTTCTGGCGCGAACTGCATTGGCTTGCCGATGCGAACGTGAATTTTTCCAGGCGTCGCAAACCTCTTCCCGGCGTTCTTGATTTCAAACAAACCATCAATCCGCATCGGAAGGACGGGTATCCGCAGATTATTGGCGAGCAGGCCGACTCCGGTGCGAAACGGGCGCAGTTTGCCGTCTTCGGTGTGCTTTCCCTCCGGAAACACCAATACGCTGTAGCCGCGATCGACGGCCTCTCCGGCGTAGGCAAAGCTCTTGCGGAAACCGGACTCGCGCGGCAGCGGGAACAGATTCAGCAGGGCGACACCGAGCGTCCACTGCACGCGGGCATAAATACGACTGAGCCAGACGCGCCCCGGCTCGGGCGAGCGCAACTTCTCCAGCGCCTCGCCGCCGGTTGCGGTCGCCAGTTTGTGCCGGATACGCGCGGGAAGCGCCGTCTGGATGAAGCCGACATCGACATCGGCAACATGGTTCGAGATGACGAGCAGCGGCCCGCGAACACCGCGCAGGTTCTCACGTCCGGTCACGCGGGGCCAGCCCAAAAGAAACACGGCCGGGCGCACCAGCAGATAATGCGACGCCAGGCGCAGCCACGTAGTCGGCCAGCGAAGAGCCCAGCGGGGATATTGAAAGCCGGAATCATGAGGCCGGCGTTGAGTACCTCGTTCGCTCTGCAGCAGCTTTTCCAGATCGCCGACTGTCGCCGCATTCGCGAACTCCGTTTCACTCAGGTCGATCTGGTAGCGGTCTTCGAGCGCGCTGAGCAGTTCGACGCGTTCGAGGGAGCTCAGCCCCAAGCCGCTTTCCAGGTTCGCGTCCGGCGCCAGGTTCTGCACGTTCTGAATGCTGCGGCCAGTGATTCGCGTCAGCAGTTCGGACAGCGGGTTGGCTGCGTTCGCGAGCGCTTGTCCGCGGAGGCCCGCTTCAACTGCGTCGCGAATCACGTTGCGGCGCGGCTTCTGCGTGGAACTGCGGGGGAAATCTTCCTCGGGCCAGACGAACCACGTGCGCATGCGCTGAGAGTCGGCCAGTGTTTCGTTGGCTCGCTGCATGATGGTCTGCACGTCGACGGTCGACTTATCGACGGCCTGAGCATCGGAGTTGCGGCCGCGTAGAATCAGCACGGCACAGGGCTCGGCATTTCCGCCGCGCTCCAGCCCGACGACCACGCAATCCCGTACCTCTTTCTGACCTCGTAACGCCGCTTCGAGGTCCTCGGGATAAATGTTCATGCCCGCGGGCGTAACGATCACTTCTTTTTTGCGGCCCTTGAAAAAAAGATTGCCTTGGTCGTCGAGTGTGCCCAGGTCTCCGGTGCGATACCAGCCTTCATCTTCCGAACGCGCGACCGGCTGCAGTTCGCGGCCGTTCCAATAGTCGCTGGCGACGCCGCTGCCGCGCACGAGAATTTCTCCGTCATCAGCCAGCTTGATTTCGCGCCCCGGTAGGACCTTTCCGATGGAGCCGCGACTGGTGTGGAAGGGGTGGTTCAGGCTGATCAGCGAAGTGGTTTCGGTCAAACCGTATCCCTGGACCACGGCGTATCCCAGACGATGCCAGAATTCTTCGGTTTCGCGATCGAGAGCGGCGGCGCCGCTGATTATGGCCCAGAACTTCCATCCGAACTGGCGGCGCACGTCGCGGAAGGTCCACCAGCGCCGCAGAAAGTGCTGGTTTTTGGCGGCGGTGTAGTGGGCGGCAAAATTCTTGCTACCACCACACGAGCTACCGAAACCTCCGTCGAGATCGCGTTCGATCTTCTGCTTCAGCGACTCGATCATCCGCGGGACGGCTACCAGTACCGAGACCCGTCCCCGGCGGATCGTGGCCATGACTTCTGTTGGGTTGAATGTGTTTTCGAACACGACGGTCGCGCCCAGCAGCGGTGGAAGAAAAATTCCCAAAAATTGCCCGAAGACGTGGCTCAGCGGCAGGAGGTTCAGGAAGCGAATCGGATGCACCAGCCGCTCGTACTTCAGATATTTTCCGATCTCGGTCTCGATCGGGACGAGGTTTCCGACCACGTTGGCGTGGGTGAGCACCACTCCCTTGGGCTCGGCCGTGGTGCCGGACGTGAAAACAATCTCGAGTGGATCGGAAGGTTGAATCTGGACTGGACGAAAGCGCTCGGCGAGGCGTTCTGCGATTGCGGCCGCCAGATCGACGGGATCGATCACGACGATACCCTCGACCTTTTCAAAAATCGGAGCCCGCTCGCGCGGACACAACACCAGCTTCGTGCGCACCTGAGCACTGATCCGGCGCGCAAAATCGGGACTGGCGGCATCGTCGATGGGGACGGCGATTACCCCGCAAAGCGCGCATCCGAGGAACGCCGCCACCCACTCGGCACAATTCGGACTCCACAACAGCACGGCATCGCCCTTGGCGATATTGCGTGCCTCGAGTTCGCGGGCAAACTGATACGCCACTTCGGCAACGCGCTGGTAGCTCCAACGCTCGTGCCGGTAGCCTCGCGGAAACACGTAGGCGCAGTCGTCATCCTTGCCCCAGCGCTCGAAATCGTCCAGCGAATCCAGCACACTTGCCCGCACACCCTGTTTAGTAGCACAATTCCCAGAACTTTACAGGGATACCGGCGCTCGGGCCGTAGTCTGGGGCTGGATGGGGCTGGATGACAAGTTTTTTTACACTTCGTAGCGTCATAGTTCGCATCGTCTTCGCAATGGGACTGTGCGGACTGATCTCGTGCCAGCCGCCCGCTTCCACGAGTGCGGCGAGTTCGGCGGCGCGAGTAGAGTCCCGCCAGACGACCGGTCCAGTGCGCGACCTCAGCCTCGACGAGGCCGCTGGCGGCCACATTCTTCGCAAGCATGTGAGACAGACGGATGAACAACTGCGCGAGCGACTGGAGCGCGAGCGCCACATCACCGGTGCGTCGACTTACGCCGACCGCTCGACTGCAGAGCATGTGGTGGGAGCGGCGATTGCACAATCGCAAGGCCGAATCCAGCGCTGGCTCGACGGCTCGGGTGGACATCCCAATCTGGTGCTGGACTACGATAGCGAGACTCCGATTGGCCGCACAATGAATCGTGGCGAGAACCAGTCGCGTCCATGCGCGCACGCGCTTGTCGTGCTGAAATACACCGGGCCTAACGATTACTATGTCTTGACTTCTTATCCGGAGTGCCGCTCATGAACTCTAAGGTGGAAATCACCGCCGCCAACTTTCCCGCGCTGCATACCTTCCTGCGGGGCTACTTTCACGAGGATGTAGCCGACGAATATGGAACTCCTCCGGAAGCAGCCGATCAGTTTTGCGACGACGCCGAAACCGACGAGCGCATTCCAGTCGCCCGGGAGTGGCAGCAGGTCGTTGAACTGACGGGAACACAGCCCGCCCCGCTGAATGCGGCATTGAAGAAATTGGGCAGCGCGATTCGGTTGACTGAAGAGGAGATTCCGCAGGTGGCGGCGATCTTCGCACGTTGTCTGGCAGTGAGGCCGCACCGCCGGGTAGCCAACGAGTGATGGCCGGGCGCGCGCGGCGACAACCAGGTTCGTATCAAGGGTATCGCTTTAGCGATACCGCACCTTCTCAAGATCAAATGCCCCTTCAGGGGCTGCTCACGGTTCCCGCCCCACGCCCAGCGCATCGGCTACCCGATTGATGTAGTTGAACCAGGATGCAATCAGCGTGATCTGCAGGATGGCCTGATCCTCGAAGCCTGCGGCCCGTAATTTCTCGTGATCGTCTTTCCAGACCTTGGTGGCGTCTTTGGTGAGTTTCACAACGTAATCGATCATCACGCGCTCCTGAGGCGTGATAGGCGCGGTGGTGTAATCGCGTTCCAGCGCTTCGACCAGTTCCTTATCCAGAGTGACGCGACGCAGAAACTCTGCGTGAGACTCGATTCAATACACGCACCGGTTGGTCACCGAGACCATGGTCGCGATCATCTCGTGATGACGCCTCCGGAGCGGCAGGTCGGGGGACAGCAGCGCGCCGTAGGTCGAGAAGGCATGGCGAAGCGCCTGCGGAATCAAAGAGTGCGAGGCTACTATCAGCGAGCCGCCGCCTTCCGCGGGATGGATCGGAACGGCATACTCCTGCGGATAGAGCGCCTTCTGCCCCTCCATTGCCTGCCGCAGTTCTTCGTCAGCTTCCGAGAGCGGAATGGTACGAATCCAGGTCATGATTTTCGACTTGCCCTCCACACCCTACACGCAGGCCGGCGCAGTTGCCAATAGTCGGAAAAGGCTACGCGTTCAACTAGATTTTATCGCGGCGCGTGTTGCGCAATCAGCGCCCGGTGCTGGTAGCATTACTTGAATCGCGACAGAATGCAGGAGGGCTCGGATGCCGCAAGATACCCTGACAATCACCGACAACCGTACCGGGAAAAGCTACACCGTTCCGGTCGAAAACGGAACCATCCGCGCGATGGATCTGCGCCAGATCAAGACCGGCCCCGACGATTTCGGCTTGATGACCTATGACCCCGCCTTCATGAATACCGCTTCCTGCCGGAGCGCCATCACTTACATTGACGGTGACAAAGGAATCCTGCGCTACCGTGGTTATCCCATTGATGTTCTCGCCGAGCATTGCACGTATCTCGAAGTTGCCTACCTGCTTCTGTTCGGCGAACTACCCAAAGCGAATGAATTGAAGAGTTGGGTGCATGACATCACGCACCATACCATGCTCCACGAAACCACCAAGAAGTTCATGGAAGGCTTTCGCGACACGGCGCATCCCATGGCGATGCTGGTGAGCACAGTGGCGGCGCTGTCGACGGTGTATCCCGATTCCAAGCATATCCAAGATCCCGAGAACCGGCTGCTGCAAATCAAGCGCCTGGTCGGCAAGATGCCCTCCATCGCGGCTATGTCGTATCGCCACATTTCCGGTTTACCGTACATCTATCCTGACAATGACCTCACCTACACAGAAAACTTCATGAACATGCTGTGGAAGATGGTCGAGCCGAAGTATGTCGCCAACCCGGTGCTTGCGCGAGCGCTCGACATCCTTTTTATTCTGCACGCCGACCACGAGCAGAACTGCAGCACGAACGCCATGAGAGCCGTAGGCAGCTCCCACAGCGATCCCTACCTGGCCACAGCTTCGGCGGCCGCCGCGCTTTCCGGGCCGCTGCACGGCGGGGCTAACGAAGAGGTGCTGCGCATGCTGGACGAGATTGGTTCCAAGGACAACGTCCCCGCCTACATAAAGAAGATCAAGGAAGGCAAAGGCAGACTGATGGGTTTCGGGCACCGCGTTTATAAGAATTACGATCCGCGGGCCAAGATCATCAAGTGGGCCGCCGACAGCGTGTTCGAAGTTACCGGACGCAATGCGAAACTTGAGATTGCCCTCGAGTTGGAGCGCATCGCGCTCGAAGACGAGTATTTTGTGCAGCGCAAGCTCTATCCGAACGTGGACTTCTACTCTGGCATCATGTATCAGGCGATGGGCTTCAAGCCCGAAATGTTTACCGTGCTGTTCGCGATTCCGCGCACCATCGGCTGGCTGACGCAATGGCAGGAAATGCTAACCGACCCTGAACAGAAAATCGCGCGCCCACGGCAGGTTTGGATCGGGCATGATACGCGGGAGTTCGTGCCGATCGAGAAGCGGTGAAGGACGAAACCTAAGTTCTAAGTTCTGACTTCCCGTGCGACTCTTCCGCCGACGGTGGCCCGGGAATTTCTGCTTTCGGGCGTGCGCCAGAAGTCACATTAACCTTTAGCCTCGCTTTAGCCTTGCTTTAACTTTTCTTTAACATCGCATTCACAGCACCTTCACAATACCCTCCTAAAATCCGCTCACACCAAACACTAAATAAGACGCTTGGCGGAAAACTTTCTATCCCATCATCAGGAGGGATAATGCGGTCATACGGTTTAGCTCACTCGATCTCACGCTTCGCTGGAGCACGACGCACTCTTCTTCTCCTTTTACTTTTAACGATCGCCTGGGTGGGAGCATCCGCGCAAATCGATCGCGCGGAGCTCGAAGGGACGGTGAATGATGCATCTGGAGCCGTGATTCGGGGTGCCAGGGTGCAGGTTCTGGCGGCAGATACTGGCATCAGCCAGGAACAGCAAACCAATTCAAACGGCTATTACCGCTTCCCCGGCTTGGCGGTTGGGCGGTATACGGTGACGGTTACCGGCACCGGTTTCAAAACGCATGTCATCGAACAAGTCGAAGTACAAGTAGGCCAGACGCGCACTTTGAATATTAAGCTTGCAGTTGGCGCGGTCGCTGAGAAGGTGGAAGTCGCGGCTTCCGACGAACCTGCGAACCGCAGTTCCGCCGAAGCGTCCACGGTCATTCGTACAGACCAGATCGCGAATCTCCCTAACAACGGGCGCGACTGGGCCAGCTTCACGCTGCTCGCGCCCTTTGCGCAGGATGACGGTGGCGGCGATCAGCGTACGATTCGCTTCGCCGGCCGCGCACGCGATGACAACAACTTCCAGATTGATGGCGTCGACGCCGGCGGTATTCAAGAGCAGGCCCAAAAATCGCAGACGCGTCTGCAAATTTCGCAGGACGCAATCGAGGAGTATCGCGTCAACAGCGCCTTGTACGATGCGGAATACGGAACTCAGTCCGGCGGTCAGATAGACTTGGTCACTAAATCGGGCACGAATGACTTTCATGGCACGCTGTTCGGCTACCTAAGGAATTCCGTGTTCGACGCGCGTAACTTCAATGACTTCGACCTGAATGGAAATCCGGCCATTCCTCCATTCCGTATGGGACAGTACGGAATGACTTTCGGTGGTCCTATCGTCAAGAACAAGACTTTTTTCTTCATCAGCTACGAGGGACTTCGCCAGTTGCAGTCGACGACCCAGCAATTCAATGTTCCCTCGGGCTTCTGTTGCAGCGACCTGGGGTCAGGTAATATTCCCTTCCAGCAGGTGGTGTTGAATACTTCTCCGCAGATGTGCTCCATTTTGCAGGCTTACCCGTGGCGCAAATCTGTCGGCAGCATCAACGGCTGCGCCCCGCGCTTTACCTATCCGGACGCTGCTTTCCAGTGGTTGGGACAAGATCCGACGAGCTCGAGTTTCGACCCCAACGCTGATCTGGTCACAGCGGCCACGCCCGCGACTGTCCATGAAGACACTTGGCTGTTGCGAATTGACCACAGGATCAGCGAAAAGACCCTGCTCTATGGCCGCGCCCAGCGGGACATCAGCCTGGTAAACGCCCCGAATGGCGCCAGTCTTCCGCCCGACAAGCTCCAGACCATCAACCATCCGGCGAACTACCTCTTGGCGCTGCAGCACACATTCACGACGAATCTCTTCAACGAAACCAAAGTCTATGTCAATCGGTCGCCATTTCACAATCCTCAGGCGAGCGCGCTTCCCTATTCGGTGACCACGAACACCTTCGTCACACTCAACAACGACAACGCCGACATCGAGGTGGGAACGACCTACGGAGTGATCGACAACCTGATTTGGACCCATGGCCGACATGCCTTCAAGACCGGCATGGAAATTCGTCGGGTTCGGCTGAACCAGGGCAAGACCGCCGACAACATCCTTTCTTTCGCCGACAATTCTGGCAACGATGAGACGGCCTTTGCAAAAGCCCAGCTTTTCGGAATTTCCTTTACTGCCCCATGGTGCTGCCACAAGTTGCGGCGTACGTTCTACATGCCATATTTCCAGGATGAGTGGAAGGTTACGCCCAACCTCACTCTCAACTTGGGACTCCGCTGGGAATATTACGGGGTCGAGAATGAAGCCGACAATCGCACCACGGTTTTCGATTTCAATCAGTTTCACGGCGTCTGTCTCGGATCGGGTTCAAAAAACGGACCTTACCCGACGCCGATCAACACGCCAGCGTGCCCAAAGAATCCTGCTCTGTATAACCCCGACTACCGAAACTTTGATCCCCGCGTTAGTATCGCGTGGGCGCCGAGCCTCTTTCACGGAAAAACCGTCATCCGCTCAGGCTTTGGGATCTATCATGGTGCGGCCCAGAACGATGATTTGAACGCGGGTTTGGAAAGCGACCGGTTCACAGCGTTCGCTAATCTCGCGAGTGGGCAGAGCACTCCTCTCTTGCCGGCTTACCAGCAAACGGTCCCAGACCTGAGTGGTTTGAGCATTGGAATTACACAGCAGCCTCGCGCTCTGCAACGCCATGGACGCCGCGACCTCTATGCTGAAACCTGGGGACTAACTATTGATCACCAACTGCCCGCCAATTTTCTGGTGTCGGCACAGTATCTCGGGTCACGCGGCGTGCGATTGTTTTCTCGTGGAGGGGTTAACTTCTGCACCAGCAAGCCAGCTGCAGACGGTTCTTGCACCCGCGGACTCGATCAGTACTATCCAGGCGGAGATCCGTACGGTTCTGTGGATTACAAGTCCGACATCGGGTCGAGCACTTACAACGCGCTGGGCGTTAGCCTGGAACGCCGTTTCAGCGATGGATTGTCCTTCCAGACGCGCTACACGTGGTCTCATTCCATCAACGATGGTTCGGTTGGCGGTGGGGAATCGAACGGGCCGGAGAATGTCAATTGCCTGCGCTGTGATTTTGGGCCCAGCATCTTCGACATTCGCCACAACTTCGTCGCGAACGCTGTATATGAACTGCCATTTGGAGCCGGCAAGCGGTACTTGAACGAAAGAGGAATCATGGAAAAGATCGTCGGCGGCTGGAGCCTCAGCAGCATTGGCCTCTGGCACACCGGCCACCCCCTTACCATTACGATGAACATCTCGCCAACACAGCTACCCGATGGCAACGATCAAACGAACCAGCGGCCAGACCTGGTTCCCGGAGTGCCGATACTGCTGGGCGGAGGAGCGCCAAACCACACCCTGCAGATCAATCCCGCTGCGTTCGCCCCGCCGCCGCTCGACCCAGGCGGTGTGGTCACACAGATCATCAACCCTGGCCCGAACCAAACTTACGTCTGTCCTCTCTCCTGTGGCCTGGTAAGCCGTTTTGGCACGGCGCCAAACGGGTTGATTCGTGCCCTCGATTCCTGGCAAGTCGACTTCGCGCTTATGAAGGAGACCAGACTGAGCGAACGGTTTTCCTTGGAGTTCGGACTGCAGGCCTTCAATATTTTCAATCATGTCCAGTTGGGGGATCCGAGCACCGACAACCTTGCCTTTAACTACAATTTTGCGGCGGTCCAATCGGGGAGCACAATACAAACCACCCAGTCGCTTTCTCCGAAAGGCACGCTTGGTCAGATCACCTCGACCAACAATTTCAATAACAACAACGATAACGCCGCTTCCCCGAACACCGGCACCGGCCTACCACGGCAGCTGCAATTCATGCTTCGCGTCAAATTCTAGCTTGTGGCGAAATCGAGCTCGCGCGGTTCGCCGCACTCGCCTTCAGCCATTAATTGAAGTCTGTACAATTTGAATCACGCGCGTTCTCAGGAGGAGCCTCTTTGAAGACCTTGCCGCTACTTATCTTCACCTTGTTACTAAGCCTTCTTGCCGCCTCAGCTCAGACAGCCGGGGGCTATCACGTAATCAAGAAGATCCCTATTCCGGGCGAGGGTAGCTGGGACTACCTCACCGTCGATGAATCCGCTCGCCGCCTGTACGTTTCTCACGGAACTCAAGTCGAAGTGCTCGACGTCGATTCCGGCGCGATCGTCGGCAAGATCGCGAACACTCCCGGCGTGCACGGCATCGCCATTGCTCCGGAACTGGGGCGGGGATTTGTCAGCAACGGACAGTCCTCAACGGTCACGATCTTCGATTTGAAGACTCTGAATACGATTTCGCAAGTCCCGACCGGAAAGAAGCCCGACGCGATCATTTACGATCCCGCCACGTCGAGAGTCTTCGCATTCAATGGCGGCAGCAACAGTGCCACCGCAATCCAGGCAGCGGATGGGAAGGTCGCGGGAACGATTGATCTGGGCGGCGGTCCGGAGTTTGCCGTGGCTGACGGCTCAGGTTACGTTTACGACAATCTTGAGGACGAAAGCCTGGTCCTGAAAATCAATTCGCGCTCGCTGAAAGTCGAGCAGCGCTGGCCGACCGCGCCTTGTGCTTCGCCCTCCAGCATCGCTATTGACCGGCCGAATCGGCGGTTGTTCATTGGCTGCCGCAGCAAAGTTATGGCGGTCGTGAACGCGGACACAGGACAAGTGATCACTACGCTCCCGATCGGCGACCACGTGGATGCCACCGCATTCGATCCTGACTCCCGGCTAATTTTCAATTCCAATGGGGAAGGTACCATCACGGTGATTCACCAGGACAGCCCGGACAAATACTCCGTCATCGAGAGTGTGAAAACTTTGCCGCGGGCGAAGACCATGGCGCTAGATCCGAAAACGCATCAGCTCTTCCTCTCCACGGCGGAAGCGGGACAATTTGAAATCTTGGTGGTGGGTCGCTAAATGAGACGCTTCCGAAAATTGACGATTGTTATTCTCTTTCTCGGGTGCGCCGCCTGCTCACGCTCGCATTCGCAGGCACCGCTCCCGGAAGCCCAGCCGGTGGAACTGCAACTGCAAGTAAGCACGCCGTTCCACTTCGCAGTCTGTGGAGATTCGCGCTTCCATGATCGTAAGGACACCAAAGCGGCGAATCCGGCCGTGCGCCAGGCACTGGTCCAGGCGATTGCCCAGGCCAGTCCTGTCTTCGTCTCTTTCGGTGGCGACATCGTTTATAACGGCAATGACGCTGACGACTGGAAGGTGTGGGATAGTGAAACTGCGTTGTGGCGCACAGACAAGATCCCGGTCTACCCCGCATTGGGCAACCACGACCTTAACGGCAATGAAAGAGTTGCGCTAGCCAATTATTTCCAGCGCTTTCCTGACCTGAAGAACAGTCGCTACTACTCCGTCCGCGTCGCCAATACGCTGATGCTGGTATTGGACAGCGCTCTCGACGAAATCTCCGGCCCGCAAGGGCAATGGCTTACCCAGAAGTTGGACCATATTCCTGGCGACGTCGATTTTGTTTTTCTTGTTCTTCACCATCCGCCCTATACCAGTTCATCGGATGCCAAGATGTTTGGCGGAGGACACTCAGCCCGCTCCCCAGAGCAAGACTTGGCCAAGGCACTGGAAGCGCGGCAACAGAACCTCCACGCCCGAATCGTTGTTTTTTCCGGACATGTGCACAACTACGAACGCCATGAGCACGGCGGCGTCACTTATTTCGTGACGGGAGGTGCGGGAGCGCACGCCTATCCGATTGAACGCGCCCCGGACGATCCTTTCCAGAGTAAGGAAGTGAATTACCATTACCTGTTGGCAGAAGTCGACCATGGCAACCTAAGGGTCACGATGCACCGCCTGGATTTGACGAGTGGCAAAGCCGTCTGGACGCAACCTGACTCGGTCGCGATTTCGGTACCGGCCGCGAAGGTTGGGGCACAAGGCAAATAAACGAAGCAACTTCGCTACCCCGTTCTTTGCTCCGACATTTAGCCACCGGCAATGGCTCCTATGACGATAAAAGGCTCCTTCCCCGACGTTACGGCGTCAGGGAGTGGGGTATCCGGCGGCTCATGGGACAGATCCTCCTCGCAGGCGAAGAACCGCAGGAACGGCCGGCGCTGCTGCGTGACTTGATCGCGGATCGTCCCGCGCAGCATGGGATAGCGGGCCTCGAGCGCGTCGAGGACCGATCGCGGCGTGGCCGGGCCGTCGAGCTCAAGTTCTACTTCGCTGGCGACATGCGCCAGCGTTCGCAGATGTTGCGGAAGAATGATTCGGATCAATTGCGTCATCGCCGGGATGCTCCGACCTATTTAGGCAGGCTTTGCAGGAACTCTTCGAGCAGACGGTCAAATTTCTCGGGATCATCGACGAACAATGCGTGGCCGTCGCCGTCGAATCGTTCCAGTCGAACCTTGTCGCCGAGTTTCGATTTCAGTAAGTCAGCGCTCGACTGCGTGCTGGGCTGGTACGTAAAGAGCACAGGCCGATTCATTCTGGCGAAGGCGCTGGAGAGATCCTTTATGGCGATCATGTTGTAGACGAGTGCGACTGCGGTATCGGCCGGAACCTGCATGGAGGCGTCGATGACGCGCTTCAAGTAATCCTCTGTCTGCGGCTTTTTGAACATGCTTCGGACAAAACCGTCGGCTTGTTTCTGGCGATCCTGTTGGAGTTGGTTCATCCATCCCGACATGAAGGCGAACATCTCGAGGCTGGTCTGGTCGGAAATGAAGCCGTCCACCAACACTAAACCGCTCAGGTTGTCGGTGCCGAATTGTTCGACATATTTCATCAGCTCGCCGCACCCCATCGACCAACCGACGAGGACCGGCTGCTTCAGGCCAAGGCGATCCACGAGCTCTTCATAGTCCCGTGCCCGGGTTTCGGGCAGGTGGCCGTAAGGCGGTTTGTCGCTCTCGCCCTGCGAACGCGGATCGACGGCGATGACGTAATATTTCTTCGAAAACTCGTCGATTTGCTTTTGCCAGATCCAGGCCGGCATGGTCCAGCCGGGGATGAAAACGATTGGCCGACCGCTGCCAGCCTCAAGGTAATGAATCCTGACGCCATCCGAAGTTTTGAAAAACCCGCTCTTCGTCGCCTGAGCTACAACGCTCGGCACTGACAAGATGCACAGTAGGACTAAAGCTAGTCTGGTTTTCATGTCTACTCCTCGTGATTTGGCGAACAGCTCAGCCCTGTACTCATCTCCACTTCGTCCGGCATGTCGATGTGCTCACGCCAGCGTCTGCACCTCAACTGAAAGCACTCCCGGAAGATCCCGGACAATCGGAGCCCAACTATCTCCGGCATCGGCCGAGGCGTACACCTGCCCGCCGCTGGTGCCGAAATATATGCCGCATTTGTCTAGCGAGTCGACGGCCATGGCATCGCGCAACACATTGACGTAGCAATCCTTTTGCGGAAGGCCTTTGGTCAGGGCCTCCCACTCGTTTCCACCGGTGCGGCTGCGGAACACGCGCAGCTTGCCATCCGGTACAAAGTGCTCCGAATCGCTCTTGATCGGAACGACGTAAATGGTCTCGGGCTCGTGCGCGTGAACGTCGATCACGAACCCGAAATCGGTCGGCAGGTTTCCGCTGATCTCCTTCCACGAATCGCCGGCATCGTTGCTGCGCATTACGTCCCAGTGCTTCTGCATGAACAGCACTCCCGGGCGCTTCGGGGACATGGCGACGTGATGCACGCAGTGGCCTATCTCTGCATGTGGATCCGGGATGTATTGCGAGTGCAGTCCCCGGTTGATCGGCTTCCACGTCTTGCCGCCGTCATCGGTGCGAAAGGCGCCCGCAGCCGAGATGGCGATGAAGATTCGTTGAGGATTGCTCGGATCAAGAATAATGGTGTGCAGGCACATTCCACCGGCTCCGGGCTGCCATTTGGGACCCGTACCGTGCCCGCGCAGTCCGGAGAGTTCCTTCCAGTTTTGTCCGCCATCGGTCGATCGAAAAATTGCAGCGTCTTCCACGCCGGCGTAAACCGTATTCGGATCGGTTAATGACGGCTCGAGATGCCACACTCGCTTAAACTCCCAGGGATGTTGTGTTCCGTCATACCACTGGTGCGTGGTCAGCGGCGCTGCAGCCGCGTCATAAACGAACTTGTTGCTCTCGGCCTTGGGCGAGCCATCGGGCGCGGTGGCCGGCTCACCTGGGGGCGTTCCCGGCTGGTGCCAGGTCTTGCCGCCGTCGTCTGACCGTTGGATGATCTGGCCGAACCATCCACTAGTCTGCGAAGCATAGATGCGATTGGGATCAACCGGCGATCCTTTCAAGTGGTACATTTCCCAGCCCGCGAAGTGCGGACCGCTGACGTCCCATTTTTCGCGCTTGCCGTCCGATGTAAGAATGAATGCGCCCTTGCGCGTACCTACAAGAACTCGTACTCCACTCATGCCTCGCTCCTTTTTCCTTATTTATTCAACCCAATTTATTCATCGCGATTTCATTCACCCCGATAAGCTCGCTTCAAGCCTTCGATGTCGATCTTGGTCATTTGCAGCATGGCTTTGAAAACCCTTTGGGATTTTACCGGGTCTTTGTCCTGTATCAGTTCGAGCAACGCCTTGGGGACGATCTGCCACGATACGCCAAATTTGTCTTGCAGCCATGCGCATCTATCTTTTCGCCCGCCAGCGGAGAGCTTTTCCCACAACTCATCCACTTCTGCCTGCGTCTCGCAGTTTACAAAGAACGAGATGGCTGGAGAAAAAGTATAGTGCGGGCCACCGTTCAACCCGATGAATTCTTGCCCTTCGAGTTGGAAAGTCACCGTCATCACGGTTCCTTTCGGTCCCGGTCCCGCTTCTCCGTAACGGGCAATGTTCAGGATTTTTGAGTTCTTGAAAATGGAAGTATAAAAGTTGACGGCCTCTTCGGCGTTGTTGTCGAACCATAAGAATGGAGTGATTTTTTGCATATCGTTCTCCGCTTTAGCTGCTTCGCACCGGGATGAGCGCGGGCAACCGGTCATCGCGCAAGAAAAGCCCTCCCCAGATCAGCAGACCGGGAACAAGGAACAGTTTCGACCGGCTCACCCTGGGCTCTGCTTACTCGTCGAGTGACGGGCAACAAGATCGACATTCTCAGCAACTTTTATCCAACTGCGTTCCTGTATCCGTTCCTTTGGCGCAATTCGTGATTGAGAAAATCCGTTGCTTGTGGCATTATGTATATGTTACTTGCTAATTGCAAGTGATATTGAAAAGAAAATATGCCCGGTCAAAAGCCGAAGCGCCGGTCGGAGTGTCCACTGAATGCTTCGGTAGAGATGTTAGGCGACCGCTGGTCACTGCTGATCATCCGAGACATGATGTTGCGTGGGTTCCGGACCTACAAGGAATTCATGGAGTGCTACGAAGGCATCGCAACAAACATCCTCGCGGATCGTCTGAAGAAGCTGGTTGCTTATGGAATCATCACCACGGAACCAGATCCATCGGACGGACGGAAGCTGATCTACTCCCTCACCGCGAAAGGAATCGATCTTGCCCCGGTGCTAACGGAAATGGTCCTCTGGGCAGCCGCGCATGAAGACACCGGCAATCAAGCCCTCGTCAGGCAAATGCGAGCGGACAAGGCGAAATTTCTGGCTGGAGTGCGGGAACGCTGGGCCAACCGCCATTCACCCTGAGTCTGGCTTCCCAGTTGGCATGCTGAACCCCCGCGGAGCAGTGGGGCATCTGGGTGTCGTCTTTGCTCCCATTCGGGAAGCCAGGAGCGGAGTTTTTCCAAAAACCGGACGTACACTCCCTTTTGGTAACCCCTGGTAATCGTCGGTAACCATCGTCCTGACACCACGCGGCCTTACAATTAGCTTACTCCGCCATCCGGGTTGCGCGGTTTGCGGAGTTTCGTCTGGGAATCTCCCGGCGAGGTTCGGACCCGTTCGGCTGCGCTGGCGGAAATCGCGGGCGCTCGGCGGGGAAAAGGCTGGAGTCCGCACACCTTATGGCGTTTGGTTTTGGCTTCAACAAACAGAAGGTTCTCAGCTCCGCGGAAAAGTTTGTCCAGCAGGGCAAGCTGCAGAACGCCATTGCTGAGTACGACAAGGTCCTGAAGCACGATGCCAAGGATCTTACCGTCAACAACACCATCGGCGATCTCTACGCGCGTCTTGGCGACATTCCCAAGGCTATCGAGTGCTTCAAGACGGTTGGCGATGCCTATGCCGCGCAGGGCTTCACGGTCAAGGGCATCGCCATGTACAAGAAGATCACCAAGCTCCAGCCGAGCGTGGATTCAACTTTGAAACTGGCGGAACTCTACACCCAGCAAGGGCTGTTCAATGACGCCCGTGCCCAGTACCTGCAAGTCGCCGAAGACTTCATGAAGAATGGCGACCTCGAGCAAGCGGTGCGCCTTTTCCAGAAGGTCCTCGAAATGGACCCGGAAAATGTGCCCATGCGGGTCAAACTCGCCGAGGTTTATGTCCGGCTGGGAAAAAAGAAAGAGGCATGGGAGATTTTCAGCGCGGCAGCTGAATCGTTGCGCGCGCGCGGATCGCTCGCCGCTGCCGAAGACATTCTGAAGCGGATGCTGGTGCTCGATCCCGGCAACGGCTACGTTCTGCTGCTGCGGGGGAAGGCTGCCCTCGAGAGTGACGATCCGAAGAGCGCCATCGGGTACCTGGAAAAAGCTCCCGAACTCGACACTCATCCCGAAGCTTTGCGCGATTTACTGAAGGCTTATTTGCAGACCGGAAACTCGACCAAGGCCACCCCCATCGCGGAGAAGCTGCTCACCGTGCACAACGATCCCGAGGGGCTGTTTCTGCTGGCCGAGGGTTGCGCCCGACTCGGGCAGAATCATGAGGCGCTGGACGTTTACACCCGTCATGCCGATCGCCTGCTGGCGACGGACTCAACCAAACTGCTGGCCAGCCTGCACACCATGATCAGCCATGTGCGCGACGATTCCGGCGCGCTGGACGAGTTGTTGCTGCTGCTGAACAAGGCCGGCGAGAGCACCCACGTCAACGAAGTCACCGAGCTTCTGGCTCACTCCTCCGTCAAGGACGGAAACCTTGCCCGCGCTCGCGATCTGTACCAGATGCTGGCCACCACCGAGCCCCAGAACCTGTTGCACATGCAGAACTATCAGCAGGTGGTGGGACGCATGGAAGGAGCAGCGCCCGCTAACGGCATCACCGCCGAAGAAGGAGCGGTCCTAGTCGAAGAGCTGGAAGCGACTGCGCCGGTCATTGATCAGTCTTATCCCGACCACGTCGCGATTGCAGTGCGCTCCGCGGTTACCGACGCGGATCTGTTCCTTTCTTACAATCTGCCGGACAAGGCGGTCGTGCCCCTGCTTGGCGCTCTGCCTCACGCGCCGCGCGACGCGCGCCTGAACCAGCGCCTGGCGGCGCTTCATACACGCTTCCTGCGTTTTACGGAAGCTGCCGTCTGCTGCCGCACACTTGAGAGCGTGTACCACGATGCCGGCTACCCTGATGAAGCCGTACGCTACGGAGAATTAGCCGAGCGCTACGAGCACAACGCGGAAGCCGCTTCATTGATTGCGAGTTCGAAAGCTACTTCGGCGACTGCTGCTCCATCGGCGATGTCAGCTACTGTCGGCGGTTCATCGGTCGCCGCTTCCCCCGCGCCCTGGCCGAGGGCCGCCTCGGCAGCTCCTGGTCGCGAAATTGCCGCGCATCCGGAATTCGCCATCGAGGAACTGGCGGTACACGCGCCTTCCGACGCGCACGATCATTCCGCCGACTCCGCCTCCGACCTGGCTTCCGAGTGGGAGAATTCCCTTTCCGTCGACGAGCACGCTCCGCCTGCCGGGCCTCCCGCCCCAGTCGAAGCCGATGCCGATGCTTCCAACAATCCGGAGATCGCCGAGACAGTCGAAGAAATCCGCTTCTATCTCGATCACTTCATGACGGACCAGGCCCGCGCCGGGATTGAGAAGCTAGAATCGCTGACCGGCGATGCCCGTATTCTTGATCCGTTGCGCGCCGCCGTTGAATTCGGCAGCCGTGCATCGGACGAGCCCGAGCCGAAAATCGCCGCGATCGGCGACGACGAGCCCACGGATTTCGAAGTTGCAATGGACACTCAGCACGGGTCCGAAATCGCCGCGTCGCCCAATCTGATGGCCGGTTACGACCATGCAACCCACAACGAAATCCATCACGATGTTCCAGCGGAACCCGCGCCTGAACCGGCATATGCCGAACCCGCTCCTGCGGAACACGCGCATGCGGAGGCGAGCGAACTGAGCTCGTTCGTTGCGGATCTGGAGGCTTCGCTCGGCGATTCTTTCCCGCAAGCGGCGCCGCCCGACACCCATCCAGCCGTAACTCCGCCCCTGCCGGAGTGGCCAGCGCGGAAGCGCGCCGCGGCGCCAGCGCCGGCCGCAGCCCGAACGCCCGCGCCGGAACCCCAGCCCGTGGCACATATCGAAATTCCTGCCGCCCCGGCGGCTATGCCCGCGATAGCAGCATCGGCCGGAGGCGCCGCGACTGCCGCCGCTCCTGCACAAGCTAAAGCTACCATTAGCTACAGTCCTGCTCCCGTGCGCCCCTTGGGAGCCGGAGCTCAGGCCATGCATCCCTCCGACAGCGTCGATCTTTCGGAGATGTTCGGCGAGTTAAAACATTCTCTCGAAGAAGAGGTTGCTGCCGGCGATGACGACCCGGACACTCATTACAGTCTGGGCGTTGCCTTCCGCGAAATGGGCCTGCTCGACGAAGCCATCGCCGAATTGCAGAAAGTCTGTACTTCGATCGAGCGCGGCAAACCATTTTCGCAACCCATCCAGACCTACACCTGGCTGGCTCAGTGCTTCCTCGATAAAGGAGTTCCTGAAGCCGCCATCCGCTGGTATGAAAAAGCGCTTAACATCCCCGGACTAGATGACGAAGCGCGCCTGGCCATCAACTATGAGCTGGGATCGGCCTGCGAAACTGCCATGGACAAGCCCGCCGCTCTTCGCCATTTCACCGACGTTTACGGCGCAAATATCGATTATCGCGACGTGGCCGAGCGCATTCAGGCTCTAAAGTCGTAGAATGCACGAAGTGGGTTAGAAATTTGCGTTGGGGACGCGATCCGATCCCGCTCCGCCCCACGGCCTCACTCAGGGCCTTACTGACAGCCTTACTGACGGCCTTACTGATAACGACGCGTGCAATGATTTCCGACCCCAAGCTACCCTTTGCCAGCGACTCCACCAGTATCGGAGGACTCGAGTCCCCGGCGGGAACATCCATCCCGGTCGTTCCGGTGCAAGCGGCCGTGCCAGTTCCCGCTTCCGGGCGCTCGCCCTCGGGCGTGCGTCTGTGGCTGCGCCGCTTGGGAGTGCTTCTGTTCGTGTTTTTGTGCGCAACGCTGGGAGTGATGCTCATGATCTTGCCCTGGCGCCCCGAGTGGTCCGACAACCCCCTGCTCCTTCCATATCCCACGGTTCGCGCCGTGGTCGCCAGCGGCTTCGCGCGCGGCTTGGCGACCGGCTTAGGCGTGCTCAATGTGTGGATCGGATTTTGGGAGGCAATTCAATATCGCGAAGAGGAATGAAGAACAGTCGTTGGTCGTTGGTCGTTCGCAAACCAAGGCCATCGGTCAACCCCGTTTATTGAACGAAGATCGACGAACGACCAACGACCAACGACCATCGACTAACGACTTACTTATGACTGATCAAGAATCCAAGCGCGCTCCGCTCGCTTATCAGAACAAACCATTTCTCAACAGTCCTGACGGCAGAATTCTGCGCCTGCTGTCCGAGTACAGCGAGCCGCTCTCGCGCTTCCGCCGCGAGCAGATCCAGGATACGGTCGTCTTCTTCGGTTCCGCCCGCATCCACAGCCGCGACAACGCCAGCCACCATCTGACCGCCGCCCGCGGCAACAGCGCACAAGCTTCCGCCGCGCAGCAGGCCCAGAATATGAAGCGCGCCGAGGCTGCCGTTGATATGGCTCGCTATTATGAAGACGCGCGCCGACTGGCCTTCCTGCTGACCGAATGGTCCACCCAGATCCCCGCCAAGCGCCATCGCTTCGTCGTCACCACCGGCGGCGGCCCGGGCATCATGGAAGCGGCAAATCTTGGCGCTCACGAAGCTGGAGGGAAAACCATCGGCCTCAACATCCATCTCCCCTTCGAGCAGAATCCGAATCCCTACATCACGCCTTCGCTCAACTTCGAGTTCCATTACTTCTTTATGCGGAAGTTCTGGTTCGCGTATCTGGCGAAAGCGCTGGTGATCTTTCCAGGAGGCTTCGGCACACTCGACGAGCTTTTTGAAATCCTCACGCTTGCCCAGACTGAGAAGCTGGCTAAGAAAATTGTCGTCGTCATCTATGGCAGCGACTACTGGAAGAAGGTTATCAATTTCGACGCCATGGTCGATGCCGGCGTGATCTCACCACAAGACCTCGAACTATTCAAGATGTCCGATTCGCCAGAAGAAAGTCTGGAGTTCCTGAGAGAAGGACTGACCAAGTACCATCTAGGCGCGCAACAAACCAAGCCCACCGGCGAGGCGGCCGCCCCGGAAATCGCCAAGACGCGACCCTAGCTCGTGTGGCGCGGGCGCCCTCGCCCGCGTGCCCTCGAAAAATACGCCGGAGTAGCGAGCGCCCTCGCGCTCCATCTGAACATCGGCGGCCTTGTCTACGTATACAATCTTGGCTCGTAGTTTCGGGAGACAAACTAAGATGTCCTCACGAACCCGCTTGGCGGCCGCATTCTGCTGTGTGATTTTGTTCTGCGCAACATGCTGCACAAATCCCGCGCTCGCTCAGCCACCAGCCGCGAACCAGATGCCCTCCGTGATCCAGGTTCCGGCGGAAGCACAGGCCTCGCCACACTTCGACGCCACCGCAGCCACCAACGCGTATCTCGCGCAGATTCCTGCCGACAAGACGGCCCGTTCCGACGCCTACTTCGAGGGCGGCTATTGGATGATTCTTTGGGACTTTCTCTATGGAGTCGCAGTCGCGCTCCTGTTGCTGAATCTGCGGTGGTCCGCCTGCATGCGCGACCTGGCGGAGAGAGTCACTCGCTTCAAGCCGGTGCATACGTTCGTGTACTGGTTGCAATACCTCGTGCTCACCACCATCCTCGTCTTCCCGCTCACGGTTTACGAAGATTATTTCCGCGAACGCAAATACGGACTAGCCACGCAAACCTTTGGCCCCTGGATGGGAGATCAGATGAAGGGTCTTGGGGTAGGACTGGTGCTGGGCGGCCTGCTGGCGACGATGCTGTTCGGTGTTGTCCGCCGCCTCCCGCGAACCTGGTGGATCTGGGGTGCGGTGGTGACCACCGTGTTCTTGATCTTCGCCACGCTGATCGCGCCAGTCTTCATCGTTCCCATCTTTAATAAGGTCACTCGCCTCGACGATCCGAAGATTGTCGAGCCCATCCTGAGCATGGCGCGGGCCAACGGCATCCCCGCGAAAGACGTGTACGAGATCGATGCGTCGCGCCAGACGACGCGAATGAGCGCCAACGTCAGCGGCTTCGCAAACACAATGCGCATCACCCTCAACGACAACCTTTTGCGCCGCGGCTCATCGGAAGAAATTCAGGCGGTCATGGGACACGAAATGGGACACTACGTTCTGCATCACATCTACAACGGCATCATGTTTTTCCTGATTGTCACGGTGCTGGCCTTCGCCTACTTGCGCTGGGCTCTCGATTGGACGCTCCAGCGCTGGGGCGATAAGTGGCAGATTCGGGGAGTGGGCGACACCGTCGTTCTTCCGCTTGTGGTGCTGCTCGTCTCCGTCTTTGGTTTCGTGATCACTCCCGTCATGAACACCTTCACCCGCACTCAGGAGTACGAAGCCGACATGTACGGGCTCAACACGAGCCGGCAGCCCGATGGCGAGGCCCAGGCGGATATCCATCTCGGCGAGTACCGCAAGATGAATCCCGGCCCCATCGAGGAATGGATTTTTTTCGATCATCCCAGCGGCCGCAATCGCATCTACGCTGCGATGCGCTGGAAGGCTGAGAATTTGAAGTTGTTTACTGGTCAGTAGTAGTTGCACGTGTGGGGACGGGCGCCCTCGCCCGTCCAAGCCGAGCGCAGCTCGGCAGGCTGCCTGGAGTCATAGCACCCTCGGAGCCGCTGTAATACTGCCCGGTTTTGCCGACAGAGCCTGTCCTGAGCGAAGCCGAAGGGAGTCTCGGCGCCACACAACTTGAGCATGGCTCTCGTAGTACGCTGAGAGTTGATGGCGGACCGCTGTCTGCTCTATTACATCACCGACCGAAGCCAGTTTCGCGGCGACGAACGCGCCCGTCGCCGCGCCTTGCTCGCCAAAGTCGCCGAAGCCGCGCGCGCAGGCATTAACTACATCCAGCTTCGCGAAAAAGATCTGAGTGCGCGAGAGTTGGAGACTTTAGCGCGAGAACTGGTAGCGGCCGTGCGCGAGAATTCGCCATCAACGCGCCTCCTAATTAATTCGCGCACGGACGTCGCGCTTGCCGCGGGAGCCGACGGCGTTCATCTGCGTGCCGACGATGTCAAACCTCATGAAGTGCGTGAGGTGTTGGAAGTTTCTGCGCAGCGGATACAAGCCACTGGCAACTTCCTGGTGGCCGCCTCCTGCCACACTGCCGCGGATGTCTTCCGCGCCGAATCTGAGGCTGCGGACTTCGCCGTCTTCGCTCCGGTGTTTGAAAAAGAAGACACCCAACCAGCGGGCCTCGCCGCCTTGCACGAAGTCTGCCGGGCGAAGATTCCCGTCCTAGCTCTCGGCGGCGTCAACGCAGAAAACGCCGCCTCGTGCCTGAACGCCGGAGCGGCCGGCATTGCAGCCATCCGCTTGTTCCAGGAGAATAAAATCGAAGGCGTCGTCCGCGCGCTGCGGGCGCTCTGACTCCATGGACCCGACGCAACCGACGCAACGGCTCTCCCGATCCCAAGCAGGCTCGTGTGGGGACGGGCGCCCTCGCCCGTCCATGCCGAGCGCAAGCTCGGCAGCCGCTAATGCTCACAACAACTCTGGACTCGCGCTAGTCCGCATCCCCGCCGGATGGTTCCTCATGGGCTGCGACACCGGCCAGGACAACGAAAAACCCGTGCATCGCGTTTGGGTAGACGATTTTCTGCTCGCCGCCTGCCAAGTCACCAATGCCGACTACGGGCGCTTCCTGCGCGGCACCGCATCTTCATCCCCACCGCCTCCGTTCTCGAGCGACCCTGCGTTCAACCATCCGGAGCAGCCGGTCGTCGGAGTATCGTGGTTCGAGGCAATTCGTTACTGCGAGTGGCTCAGCGCAAGCACTGGCGGAAAGTTTCGCTTGCCGACTGAGGCCGAGTGGGAGCGCGCGGCTCGCGGAGGCCATAAGGACGAAGGCGCGTTATTCCCGTGGGGCGATGCGCCTCCGCAGTCGTCGCCCGGCTACGCGGATCGCTGCGCTGGTCATTGGCAGGCGGGCCCCGAACCCATCGGCCGCGCCGAGTCGAACGCATACGGCCTCTACAACATGTGCGACAACGTACACGAGTGGTGCAGCGACTGGTACGCGCCCGATTACTACGGGGTGTCACCCGAGCGTAATCCACGCGGCCCTGAAACCGGCGAACGGCGCGCTTCTCGGGGTGGTTCCTGGCGTCACCACGTCAAGATCTCGCGCTGCGCGGCCCGCTCCAGCATCCCACCTGAGTTCAAGTACGCGGACTATGGGTTCCGCGTTGCTTGCGACGTAGAATTACAGGTCAGAGGTTAGAGGTCAGATTGCAGAGGTCAAACCTCCCGCAGAAAAGGGACTGCTGAAAAGCTCAAGCTCTTACCTCTGCAATCTGACCTCTGACCTCTGCAATAGGACTTCTATGACTGACCTAGCTTCCCTCTACCTGGAAGAGATCAAGCGCCAGTTCCGCGGCCACAAGCGCATGGGCGAAGCCGCCATGGCTCAGCTTGAAGAGTTGGATTTCTTCAAGACGCTGGATCCGGAATCGAATTCCGTCGCTGCCCTGGTCAAGCACATCGCCGGCAATGCGCGCTCGCGCTTCACCGGCTTCCTCACGAGCGATGGCGAGAAGCCAGACCGTTTTCGCGATCAGGAATTTGAAGTGTCGGCAAAAACAACGCGCGAAGAAGTCTTGCGCTGGTGGGAGCAGGCCTGGTTCCACGTATTTTCCGCGCTCGACTCGCTCCAGCCCGAAGACATGCAACGCACCGTCACCATCCGCCAGGAACCGCACACCGTCATGCAGGCGCTCAACCGCGCTCTCGCCCACTACGCGCAACACATTGGACAAATCGTCTTCCTCGCCAAACACCTGCGCTCTTCGCAATGGCAGACGCTAAGCATTCCGCGGGGCAAATCCGAAGACTACAAGACCGCGAGCCCCCAAACGCATACTCGAGGGACGTACAAAACGTAGCCGCGCGGCCATCTGCCCCCGGCAGCAATCCGCGGACAAGCGGAAACGCACTTTCCACGGTGTAGAATAAACAGTTTGCTCTTCTAATTCCGCACTTGGAAAGGGGGTTTCCGTGCGCAGCACCATGCTCGCGGTGGTCAAGCCGGAAGCCGCGCCGGGCGCGGAAATCCGCGAAGTCAAAGTTCCCGGCTTCGGCCGCAACGAAGTCCTCGTCAAGGTCAAAGTCGCATCCATCTGCGGCACCGATCTCCACATTTATGAATGGGACCGCTGGGCTCAGGGACGCATTCATCCGCCGCTGATTCCCGGACACGAATTCTGCGGTGAGGTAGTCGCCTTCGGCGATGAAGTCACCAGCGTCAAGGAAGGCGATTTCGTATCCGCCGAAATGCACGTGGCCTGCGGCAAGTGCCTGCAGTGTCGTACTGGCGAAGCCCACATCTGCCAGAACGTGAAGATCATCGGCGTCGACAGCGACGGAGCTTTCGCCGAGTACGTCGTTATCCCCGAGTCGAATATCTGGAAACTCGATCCGGCCATCCCACAAGAGTACGCTTCCATCCTCGATCCGCTGGGCAACGCGGTGCACTCTGTCTTGGCCGGAGAAATTGCCGCGAAAACAGTGGCCATCACCGGCTGCGGCCCCATCGGACTGTTCTCGATCGCAGTAGCGCGAGCCGTGGGCGCAACCACCATCTTCGCGATCGAAATCAACGAACATCGCCGAAAGCTCGCGACCAAAATGAAAGCCGACTACGTGCTCGATCCGTCCAAAGAAGACGTCCGCGCTATCGTCGCCGAAAAAACTGGAGGCCTCGGCGTGGACGTGGTCCTCGAAATGGCCGGCCATCCCGACGCGATTCGCACCGCCTTCGACATCGTCCGCCGCGGCGGACGCATCTCTCTCCTGGGCCTCACCTCGAAACCCATCCCGCTCAACTTCTCCGAAGACATCATCTTCAAAGGCCTCACCGTTCAAGGCATCAATGGCCGCCGGATGTACCAGACCTGGTACCAGATGACAGCCCTGCTCAAGAGCGGACGCCTCGATCTTCACCCCGTAATCACAGACCGCATCCCGATGAAAGATTTTTCCAAAGCCATGGCCCGCCTAAAAACGGGCGAGGCGAGCAAGATACTGGTATACCCAAATGGGACAAAATGATCGACTGCTAATGATCGATCGCTTCGGTGGAGAGCCGTGCGTCCCCGCCCAGCCACCTCACTGCCGGACGCCCGGTTCTCCGCTAAAATTGTGCCTATAGTAAAACTGTAATAGACGGAGAGGTGGCCGAGTGGTTGATGGCACCGGTCTTGAAAACCGGCATACCTGAAAGGGTATCGGGGGTTCGAATCCCTCCCTCTCCGCCAGTTTCCGCAGGTGGAAACTATGTGGTCGTTGGCGCCAAAACGAGGCGGCGGTCACGCGTTTTGTGGAAGAGCCACTGTCACAACATCCCGACCGCGGGATTTGGATCCATAGAGGCATTTGTCCGCGGTCTTGAGCAGTTCACCGGATGTTGATCCGTGCTCCGGAAACGCGGCTACGCCCGCTGAGAACGTAAGCTGTCCAAGAGTCTGCTTCTTATACTTCAAGCGTAGGCTTTTTACTTCGGAGCGTAACGCGTCCGCTCGTTTAACCGCGTCTTCTGCAGACGACTCAGGCAGGATAATGGCGAACTCCTCCCCACCGTAGCGGCAGCATATATCGGTGGCGCGGAAGAATGTGCGAAACAGATCGGCCAGGGACTGCAGCACCATGTCTCCCGCATCATGGCCGAAGGTGTCGTTGAATCTCTTAAAGTGGTCGAGATCGAGAAAAAGAACAGCTACAGACTGCTTTTTGCGGCTAGCCAGTTCCAGTTCCCTTTCGAGCGACTCCTCCAGGAAGCGACGGTTGAACAGGCGAGTCAGCGGATCACGAATCGACTGTTCACGAAGGGTTTCGCGCAGCTGCAGACTAGCCAGCAAAAGGGCAATCTGCGAGGCCGCACTGACAGCCAGCCATTGATGAGAGTCCCTAAAACCTTGCTTTTCAGAATCATGTGGGAGGTTCTCTGCGCTCTCGAATTCCAGATGCAACACGCCAACCGCGTTCCCCTGCGCGACCATCGGCAAGCATAGAGACTCGGCAGTTGAACTCCTGGTCAAATGTTGGCAGGCGATGCCATCTCCCGGATGCCCACTCCAATGTGGCTGGCCATAGCGCAGAGACCAGCATGCGTCGGGAGGAAATGTCGGCGCTAGTACGTCCTTTTCCCCCCATCGAACCGCTGCCTCGATGAGGTCTCGCGACGACCTGAACAGATAAAGCGCTCCGGACGGAGCGTGAGGGAAGAGCTTCTGCACCGAGTTAGCGACGACTGCGCAGGCTTCTTTAACAGTCTCACTACACGCCAGCAGAGCCCCCATTTCATTCAATGAGGTCGTCTGTTTTGTGCGGAGTTCCAGCTCCTTTACTAGCTGATCCAAAGACTCCGCGTGCTGCCGCTGTGCTTCTGCAGCCCTCATCTGCCCAGAAACATCCTGGTAGATCAGGTATGCTCCCCGCACCTCATTGTCTTGCAGCAGGGGGACGCCATACAGCGCCAGGTCAAGAATCTGGCCGTCTTTGCGCCACCGTCGCACTGTCCTCTGCAACGCGTTTCCTGCGAAGATCTGCAAAATCAGTTGCCCGGAGTCCCGAGCCTTATCGTCAGAGATCCCCATATCTCGAATATCGAAAGAGGCGAGTTTGTGCCGGTCATACTGGAAGAGTTTCTCGAAAGCGGGATTTGCCAGCTCGACATGGCCTTGCCGATCGAGAACCACAATCCCTAGTGGGCTATTTTGTATCAGCGAGTCTAAGTAAGTGGTTTGTTTGTTCAGATCAATTGCCAGGCGGTGTCGCTCGCTGACCTCGGACCCGACGATCAGTCCGACTGCGGACACAACCAGCATGAAGAGGGCAACTTTGGCGAACAGGGCCGCCGTAGGAGGGAACAAATGCATCGCTACCACGATTCCAAAGTTCAGCGCGAGCGTTGCGGTGACAACTCGCCGGACTCCCTGACGCATGGCAATCCAGATGACCGGAATGAAACCCAAATAGAAATGATCGTAACGCCCATCCTTGCTTCCGAACATCATCCACAGGACGGCTAGTATCGCCGCGCTTTGGCCGCAGCTTTCCGCCAGCGCAGCTAGACTGCGCTTCTTTCCGGGGAACGGCGTCCTGGTTGGATCGAGCGGGCTGGATCTTGGCATGAGCCAATTGCGAATATGCGGAAGTATATGGACGAGAAGAAACGGGGCGATGCCCACTAAGCCAATGGCATCACCCAAAAACCATCCTAGCGCAGAAGCCTTATATTCACTCCAAGTAATGCTGTGATCCGCAATCAGGCATGCCACACCAACGATAGTCGCTCCCGTGGCAGCGGTGGCACTCACCAAAACGTAGCGGACGACGTCTCGTCGGCGACGCAGGCCGAGATCGATTTGGAGAGGACCGCGCAACACGTATGTCGCCGCCCCATAAGAAACAGCAACTCCCAGGGCTCCGACCGTGTTGCTGAAGGAGATGGCCGACTGTGCGTAAATAATCTTGCCGGCAAGGGCATCGGCCAAACAAACCACAAGCGCGTACCAGGGACTTACGCCCAGCAGGAGCGCCATAACCAGGCCGATTGCGGGATACCAGGCAACGAATCCAATGCGGGAAAAGAAAATGACTTCAGGCCGGTTTAGCAGAAGGTATAGCAGCACGAACGAGAGCGAAATCAGAGCATGACGAATGATCAGCCGTCGCGAATGCATGAAGAGAAATCTCAGTGCCTGATTGGCTCCTTGTAAGCGAAGGGGATAGCTCAGCTGGGATGTCGCCCGATGTGTCTTCCCGGACGTCCTGTCGGCTCAGATACAAGATGAACATGCCCAAGTTGTTCTGTGTGATAATTCGCCTTCCCAGAGGTACTTAAGTAATGGCATTTGGCGCACCTTCAGACCCTGCACCGACATCAATTCAAATCACATATTCCGCAGGGATGTTGAGCGCGGAATCAGGCCGATCCACTGTTGACTTCGACGCGCGTATGATGGTCGGCGTGAGATTAGGCTTAGAAGAGGATCGACGCATGACACCGCTGCGACTCCTTGTCGTGGAAGATGACCTCGCAAGCCTGGAGTTAATGGTCGAGGTTTTCACGGATTTGAAAGCGGAGGTACAACCGGTCAGTGACAGCGAGAAAGCGGTCGGCATGATCAATCAGGAGAAGTTTGACGGAATTTTCCTGGACCTGGAAATGCCCAACCTGAGCGGCTTCGATCTTGCCCGCCTGATTCGCAAGTCGTCCTGGAACAAATCTACTCCAATTATCATCGTGACCGGTCGGGACGAGAGAGACACCATGCAGCAGGTATTTTCCATCGGAGCAACTTTCTTCCTGCAGAAGCCCGTCGATAGACAAAAGCTGAGCATATTATTCCGGACTGTGTGTGGTGGAATGGTGGAGAATCGCCGCCGAAACGCACGCGTTCCACTCCAAACCGAGGTGGTTTGCCAGGTCGGTGATCGAGTGTTACGCGGAGTGACCTGGAACCTTAGCCAAAGTGGGATGCAGGTGGAAGTTGGCAACTTGCAGCCCAAGGATACGGTGCGACTGTCATTCCGGTTGCCCGTTTCCGGTGTGTCCCTGGAGGCAGCCGGGACAGTGGTCTGGACAAAAGAGACTCGGCAAGGTATCCAGTTCACAAACGTGAGCAGGCAAAATGAGGAGTCGATCCGAAAATTCATCGCCGAAGTAGACAGATAGACGCCGGCGACCGCCCACAGGATCGAGAACTGCAAACTGCGCTATTCGCCACTGCCTGCTGCCCGTGTCTTCTCGCTTACTTGGCCCTTGTGCGATGGATTCGGAGGGGCATCTCGATTCTCTCGTTTACCAAGAAGGCGTTCGAGCTCTTCGGCGAGGACACGTGCATTGACGGGCTTCGACAGATAGCCATTAAACTTTGAATTCAAGATCTTTTCCCGGTCGCCCTGCATGGCGTATGCGGTAACGGCCACTACCGGCAGCGTGGCCATGCGAGGATTTTCGCGGATTTTGCACACGACGCCAAACCCGTCCAGTAGCGGCATGCCGATGTCAAGCAGTAGTAGGTCTGGTTGAGTCTGTTCAATCATGCGAAGTGCCTCTTCGCCGTCACATGCCTCCACCACTGTGTATCCACGCATCTCAAGCAACTCGCGGAGCAGTTCACGGTTAACGGCGTTGTCTTCGGCGATGAGGATCTTAGTCATGGCTGCCCCGCAGATTTTGCCCGCTTGCGGCTTGGAACAACCCTTGCAACCTCGGCAACGAGCTGCTGCTGCCAGGAACCATTCTTTTGAAACAACGCCTGGGTTTCGCGGCTGAGCAGCGCTATCTCCTCTGGCGCCAGGGTCTTAGCAGTCATCACAAGAATCGGCAGATCTGCCAAAGTCGCTTGCCCTCGCACATGTTGGATAACCTCAAAACCGTCCATCCCTGGCATCATAAGATCGAGTAAGACTGCACTCACCAGCTTGGAAGAAAGCACTTCGAGAGCTCTCGCACCGCTACGGACGCTTTGTGTTTCATAGCCGGCCGACCGCAGTGTTTCCTCCAACATCTCAAGCGATCCAGGATCATCGTCGACAAGTAGAATCTCAGAGTCATCGTCGCCGTGAATCGGCACATGTTTCCGAATCGTTTCCAGAAGCACCGTTTTGCGAATTGGCTTGATGAGATAGTCCGCAGCACCCAAAGCAAAGCCCACCTTCTCCTCATCAACGATTGAAACGATAATGATCGGGATGTTTGCCGTCTCCGGAGTTTTCCCGAGTGTCACCAGGGCCTCGAGGCCGCTGCCTCCAGGCATCGCCAGGTCTAAAGTAATGGCGTCGGGTCGTAACTGCCCGGCTTTCTCAACCGCTTCGATTCCCGACTCGGCGAAAGCGATCCGATATTCCGAATTTAAATAGCTGGCCAGGAGCTCTCGGGCAGAGGTTTCATCATCGACAACCAGAACGAGTGGTTTCCCCGAGCCGCTGCCGGTCGTAGCAGGGAGACTGCGGGGAGAGTTCGCAGCCGCTGGCCTGGATACTTCGGATCCGACTGGGAGTGTGAACGTAAATCGGCTGCCTCGTCCTGGCTCGCTCGACAGTGAAATTTTCCCCCCTTGCTGTTCGACCAATCTCTTTGTAATAGCAAGACCCAGGCCGGTGCCTTCATTCACCGCACCTCGCTTACCCTCGACCTGCCGGAACTCCTCGAAGACGAGCTTTTGATCTTCCGGCCGTATGCCGATCCCGGTATCGGTCACCGATAGACCGATTTGGTCGGCACTTTCAAAGCAATCAATCTCGATTCGGCCTCCCTTTGGTGTGAATTTCACCGCGTTGCTAAGCAAGTTGTAGAGGATCTGCTTGAACCGGACCCGATCCGCATAGACCGGCCGATCTGTTCTCAACTTTTGTTGAACCTCAATGTTCTTTGCCATTGCAAGCGGGCGGATGGTGGAAAGGACCTCGGGCAAAGCATCCTGGACTTGGAAGTCTTCGCACCGGATTTCGAGCTGCCCGGCTTCGATCTTCGAGAGATCCAGAATGTCATTAATCAGTTGCAACAGGTGCGCTGAGCCCTCTTTGATGTGATTCACGAAGCGCTTCTGCTTGTCATTGAGTTCGCCGGGTGTCTGTTCGGCGAGAAGGTCTGAAAAGCCGACAATCGCATTTAGCGGAGTCCGCAATTCATGGCTCATGCTGGCGAGGAACTTACTCTTCAGATGGGTTGCGCGCTCTACTTCGCGGTTGCGGAGTTCGAGCTCTTGATTGCTGGCGGCCAGGCGCTCTGCGAATTTGCGCTTTTCCGCTTCGTCCCGCTTCCTCTGAGTAACATCGACAGCAACTACCACTTCCGCATCCCGGCCCGCAAAGGTCAGAGCATAAGAAGTGATCTCTACATCGGCGACGGTTCCGTTTTTTTGTCGATGGCGCCAGACTCCGACGCTCTCATTTCCGTCTCGGACCGCGTTCACGCTTTCCAGCATAGCCGGAACATCCTCAGGTGGGCGGATGTCTTTGAGTGTCATGGCCAGGAATTCCTCGTTGGAATAGCCATACTTGCGGATTGCGGCGGCGTTCACCGCAAGAAATCGCAGTGTCTGCCGGTCGTAGACCCAAGTGGGATGGGGATTGTTGTCAAACAATTTGCGGTGGCGCTCTTCACTCTCCTGCAACAGCTCCTTCGCACGCTTGGGTTCAGTAATGTCCCGGGTCACCTTGGAAAATCCCCGCAGTTTTCCGGTCTCGTCGGTCAGCGCTGTGATGACCACGCTAGCCCAGAATCGCGTTCCGTCTTTCCGTATCCGCCATCCTTCCGCTTCAACGCGGCCTTCTGTGATAACGGTTTCAAGCTCACGCTCTGGTATGCCATTCTGTAGGTCTTCTGGAGGATAGAAGGCGGAGAAATGGCGGCCGACAATTTCGTTAGCTTTGTACCCCTTAATGCGTTCCGCCCCTTGATTCCAGCTGGTAATGTTTCCAGCCGGATCGAGCGTAAGAATCGCGTACTCCTTGACCCCGTTTACCAGCAGACGAAAGCGTTCTTCACTCTCTCGCAATACGTCGTCCGCCCGCTTGCGCTCGGTGATGTCGCGCGCGACGGCGTAGATAACCTCCTGCTCAGGTACGGACACGGCATTCCACAAGAGCCATTTGTAGGAGCCGTCTTTGCATAGATAACGATTTTCAAAGGCAAGGACTTCATGGGTTTCAACCCGGTGAGCTTGGACGAGCGTAGCCTGGCGATCGTCAGGATGGATGAACTCCAGGTAAGGCTTGGCAAGAAGCTCCTCAGTAGTAAAACCCAGGGTTCTTTCAAAGGAGGGGTTGAGGCTCTTGAAAAATCCATCGAAACCAGCAATACAAAACATGTCGACCGATAGGTTGATGAACCGGTCGCCCCTCTCCAACTTGGAATAGAGTGAGCCCATGAGACCGTTTATCGCCAGGCCAACAAGCAAGGCGACCAGCAGGGAGACGAGCAATACGACAACGACGATCAGAGCGTAGCTCTTCAGCCGGTCATTCATCGCTCCCAGATCTGAGCGGATGTATACCGTTCCCGTTGGTTTGCCCTGGAAAATGATCGAGCGCGCCAGTCCTAGCTGCCCATCTGCGAACCAATAGCTCTGTATCTGACCTTGAGGAATAATGGGCAGAGTCCCGGTCTTGCCCTCGCCGTCACGCCAGTAGCCCGCGAAAGACTGACCGTCGCGCGTGTAGACCTGGGCATACATAAGGTTGGGGTTGGCACGCAAGGCTGATAACGTCTTCTCCGCGGAGTGGGGATCGTTGAACAACAGCGCAGAGACGGTATTGTCTCCGATGATTTGGGCTTGGATCGAGACGTTGCGCACCAGGGCTGTGCGAAAGCTGTAAAGATCATAGGCACAAAAGCCACCACTAGCCAAAAGCAACGCCACAGCACTCACCAGCATGTTAATTAAGGTAAGTTTCCTGGAAATTGAATGATGTTGGACTTTTGGCATGGCGTGTCAATCTCCGGGCGAAGAATTTCTCCTTACCGTGGTCGCCACCTTGAGCAGTTCAGAACTCAAACTCAGGCCGGCATGCTGCACAGCCGCGAGGTTGACCTCAAAGCGGACTCTCTTTCCTTCCAGGACAAACTGGAGCATGCCGCCACGCTTGGCGAACTCCGGCATGTCACTAACGGTCAAAACAGCCTGTTTGCTCAGGGCTTTGATAATTGAGTTAAGTCGGGCTTCCTCGGCGGAGCTCAGGAAAAGAATCTGGCAACTGCCCGACTCATCGAGAGTGGAGATTCGCTTGGCGGCAAGTCTCTTTCCCGCGATCGTTTCACCTGCAAGCGTGGTATCAAGAACCGGTCCAAAAGGATCTTGGCCGAGAACACAGACCGTGAAGGGCTCGTTCTGGGCCGACGCGACGTTCGCCGGCCATTCGACGAAGTGGCCAAAGTTGTAAAGATAAGCGGCCTTCACGTCGTAGTCAGTGGGCTTCGAACTCTGCGCCCGCACACACGGAACTGCGACCAGCACCCATGCCACGGCCACGACGACGAGCCACGGCGGAAAACCATGCGAACTCGAAGGCTCGCGGCCTTCCGGAATATCGTGGAGGAACTCCGTGCTGTGAACCTGTCCCATAAGGATTAATTCGCAGCGCGTCTCCAGGTTATCTTTGCATATACGCTTCGTTTGATTCCGACAAGCGGTCCAGGGTCGCCTCCAAACTCGTCGTGTCGAGGTTGGAGCAAATTCTCTCCCACGACAGAGAATTCAAGCTCTGGGGTGGTTTGCCAAGAGAAATGTGCGTCCGCGGTACTATAACTTTTGACCATTTGGGCTGACAGCGCGCTTACATAGCGATAGGTCTGACCAAACTCAAGTTTTCTTGGCAGTTTCACGAAAGACTGAACTACCACCTGGTGCCTTGGGCTCGATCCAACATAATTGTGGGCGGTGGTGGGGTCATTGCTTCCCGGCCCATCCATCATGTGCATCTCCAGGTGCGAATACGAGGTCTTCAGTTCCCACCAACTCACCGGCTTCCAGTCGGGTGTCACTTCGAAGCCTTTCGTGGTGCCTCTGATTCCATTACTGGTGAGCAGCGGAATCACCGCATGGGCCGGCGATGGCGTGTTTTCAAGAAATGGCGCGCCTACTTGAAAGCTATAGAGATCGCGATAACTGTTGTAAAAGAGCGCAAGGTCGAGATAGAAGTGAGACGTCGCCAGGGCTCGGAACCCGGTTTCATAGGCGATCAATTCTTCGGAACGAAACTGGCGGTTGCCGTCGACGCGCAAATAAATGGGGAGCGGCGTCACCGTCGCAAAATCCGTGAGCTGAATGTCCTCGTCGATACGGGAGGGAGTTCGCACTGCCCGGGTGACGGAGGCCCAGAAGGATTGCCGGGGCGTGCGGTTCCATAGCAGACGCGCGCTCGGTTGCACCTCGAAACCGTTGTAGTTGTTATGCTGGAACTTCGAACCCAGAGTAAGCGACAGCCGGCGGTCAAAGAAAGGAATCTCGTCCTGCACGAAACCACTGTAGATATGGTCGGTAAGGTGGCGCGGCAGGAAATCGATCGTCGGGACGGTTTGCACAATATTCGACGGACTCACGCGCGCGCCCACGCCCCAGAGAAAGTTTTGCTGGCCCGGCAGAGTCAAATGATGGAGGAAGTCGATGTCGAACGTGTCCCGAGTCTCGCCGAATTCAGGCTCGAAATGGTTTGTGCGGTCAAAGTAAGCCTGAACCTGGAAGTCTGATCGGTCGTTCAGCACGCGCTTCCAGCGGGCCAGGAGATTCCCTCCCGTCAACTGCGCGTTCGCGTCAACGGTTACTTGTGAGGGGGGCGAATACAGTGCGTACGTGGTCGTTTCTCCGGCAATCTCACGGTAGACGTCGCCTTGAAACGTAAAAGTATCGCGGCTGCCCCGTTCCCAGTCCGTGCGGAACCCGGCCTGGCCCATTCGCCAATCATCAAAGTTCCTGTGGTCCGAATGGAACTGGGGACCACGAGTAAAGCCCATGCCATAGATACGGTAGTTGAAACCTCGACCGTTCCCGCTTCCGTACCGGAAGCCGCCGGTACCCTGCTCAACATTGCCACCTCCCAGCGACAGCATCGATCCCTGGGTATCTTTGGCGCTCTTGGTGATGATGTTGATCACTCCGTCGACGGCATTCGCTCCCCAAATGGTGCCACCTGGCCCACGAATCACTTCAATGCGCTCAATGTCCTCCAGCGGAGTGGCCTGGACCTGCCAATAAACACCCGCAAAAAGCGGCGTATAAACGCTCCGTCCGTCGATCAATACGAGCAGTTTGCTGGCTATCACGGCTCCAAATCCGCGGATGCCCACTGACCAGTGATCCGAGTCGACTTGGGCTACTTCAACCCCAGGCGCCAAGCGCAAGACTTCGGGAATATTTCTGGCGCCAGACCGGCGGATATCCTCTTGGGTGATGACGAAAACGGCCGCCGGGGTTTTCCAAACCTCCTCCGGTTCTTTGGAGGTGGTCGTAACTTCGACGTTGCCCAGGTCTGCCAGGCTCAACTGCTTCAAGGGTTCGGCGGCCTTTGCGCCTGGTTCCGGATCGGCTTGACTCTGAGCGACCAGGCCCGCAAGCAGGAGGAGGACGACCACAACGATGTGGCGCCAAATCGATTTCGCCGGCGACAATTTATTTGCTTCGATCGTAACTCCGGTCGCGACGCGCGTGGCGTAGGTAGAAGGGCAAGAACGACGTTTCATGATAACTATCCCCTGCAAAATATTCCTGCCCTTAACTCTGCTCACCGGCAGCGGCTCCACGAGAGAGAAAATCTGCGGTGCCGCTTCTGACCAGCCGCTCGAACTGGTCGAAAATGTGAGGGTCCCACCAGCCTTTGCCTACTTCCTGTTTCATGGTTTGCAATGCGTCGGTGATGGAAAAGGCCTTCTTATAGGGCCTGTCTGTGGTTAGCGCGTCATAGACATCGACCACCTGCAGCACCCGGGCAGTCACTGGTATGTCCTCTCCCCGAAGGCCGTCCGGGTACCCTGAGCCGTCGAATTTCTCGTGGTGGTGTCGAATAATCGGAAGCACGAAGCGAAAGGATTTCAATGGCGAGCAGATGCGCTCGCCTACGACGGGATGCTCCTGGATCAGCTTCCATTCGTCAGCGGTCAACCTACCAGGCTTCAAGAGAATTGCGTCAGGCACTGCAATTTTCCCAACGTCGTGTACAATTCCGGCGCGCCGCAGCGCAATGAGTTGATCTTCAGAGAGCCCGAGGTGCTCGCCTAGGCGAGTTGAATAGTCGGACAAGCGTTCACAATGACCATGGGTGTAAGGATCTTTGCCTTCAATGCTCCGGGCCAGCGAGAACAGGACTGACTCCGCCCGCTCCAGTTCATCCGTGCGCTGCTTGAGCTTCAAAAGGGACCTTACGCGAGCGAGCAATTCGGTTCGATCCAAGGGACGACTCAAAAAGTCATCTGCTCCAACTCTGATACCTTCGATCCGATCCTGCTTGTCAGAAAGCGCCGTAATCATGATCACCGGGATCAGATATGTGTCCGGGTTGTTCTTGATTTTTTCGCAAACCTCAAACCCATTCAGGTGAGGCATCATCACATCCAGAAGCACTAGGTCGAATTGAGTTCGGGTAAGTTCCTCAAGCGCAGCTGCGCCGTCCGAGACAGTAACCACTTTGCATCCTTGCGGCGTGAGGAGTTCCTCTAACAACTCTCGATTTGGGGCTTGATCGTCGGCGACCAAGACGGTACCCGTGATTGGTAGATTTGAACGATGTAACATTTTTCACGACTTCTGTCTTTGTGGAAGTGTCGCAGGGAAGAAGGGCAGGGGCTAATTACGAAAGTTACAACTTCCATGGGAACGTAAGCGCTGCCCCCGTTTACCTGCACGTTCGACGGAAATGTGCTGCGAAACCAGCGTTTACAATAGGCTGACCTTAACAACGCCGCACGAGATATTCCTTCACTGTCGTCGGAGCCAATTCGCCACGGCTCGCGGGTCAAACCTGACACAAGTGCCGATTCGAAAGGACGGGATTCGATTCGATTTTGCGAGTTTGTAAATGACGATCGTCGAGACAGCCAAGAGGGCGGCCAGCTGCCGGGCATTCAGAGCATGCCCAAAACGCTCGATTCGATCCGCCAAGCTTAAAGGCGGCCCGGGTAGCGCGAGCTCTTGGCTCAGCCCTTCGAATTGGACCTCGGGAGGCATTGGATTCGATTAGTCGAGACCCTCGAACTCATTTATCTCGGGCTTCTCTAACTGGAGCGCCAGGTCCTCTTCCTCGCGCAGAATGACGAGGGCAGGTTGAAATAAGAATTCGAACAATGGCTTATTCACGGGACGCACGCTACCACAGTTTCTCCAGTCCAAGCCGTGGCCTGCTCCGATTCAACCAAAAAACTACTTCTTGAGCACTTCAACCAGCAAGACGCCGTTCACGGGCAGCTGCAACTTGATGAATCCTTTTGACAATCGAAGATTTTCAATGGACGTCATCTCTGCCACACGATTCAGTTCGCGGACCTGCGCTTGCGTTGGATACCTTGGACTCCCCATGCTCTTGTATGCAGCCAGCGTGTTCCCATGTTCAGAGTCCGCGCGGCTCACGCGCACCTCGCTGCCGGGTGCGACTCAGCGGATCTCGAATTCGACGCTGCGCTCAGTTCCGCTTTTGTCTGGATCAACCAGATTCCACGCGGCGATCACGAGTGAACCGTCGCGGCGGCGGGTCACGAGGACATTGGAATTATCCTGCAATATCCTTTCTTGTCCAAGTTTGTGCAGCAGAGCAAACGCCGAATAACTCGGCTTCTTGATCCCGCCGAGTGCGACCAGCCCGAAGCTGCCGTCAAAAGGTTCGCGACTGGGTCCACCCTCTTCGAAAACATCGCTGAACGTCCAGAAGGACATCATCTGCACCAGCCCATCACATTGCCGTATGTCATCGGCGAGCGCGGCGCCAACATAAACGGTGTCTCTAGCATTGAGCGGGCCAAAGGACGGGACATTCCACTCTGTCCACATCAAAGGCAGGCCGGGACGTGCTGAGGCCGCAATCTGATCGTGCACCTTCTTAATCGCTAGACAAAGCCTGCGATCCATCGGAATGTCTTCGTTCGTGCCAAACAAATCCTGCACGGTGTCATCCGCGTAGCCGTGGCTGGAAATGAAGTCGGTAGCAACGTTCTGAGCAACGGCGTGTTGTATGAACGAGTCTACCCAGTGTGCGGATGAGGTCGCGGGCCCACCGACACGCAGACGCGGGCTCACCGATTTCAGAGCTCGCGCGGTGTGGTCATATAACTCGAAATAAGTGGCTTCCTTCGGATCGCCAGTCCAGAAGTCGATGTTAGGTTCGTTCCAAACTTCGAAGTACCATTCGCTGACCTCATCGAGACCATATCGATCAACCAGATGCTTGGCAAAGGCGCGAATCAGATCGTCCCATTTCATGTAGTCTTTGGGCGGCGCGACGATCTGCTTGTACCGGAAAGGATGCACATCCTGACGCAGAGCCAGTTTCTTGGGCATGAAGCTGATTTCAACGAAGGGCCGCACCCCATTCTTCAGCAACCCGTCGTAGATCTGATCGACGTAAGCGAAGTTGTAGACGGGATGACCCTGCTCGTCTTCGTCGTAGACGCCATCTTCGTCATGCAGGATGTTATGAAAGCGGACGTAACTAAACTCAGTGACTTTCTTAACTTCACGAAGATCGCTTCGGTAACTCTCGCGTAAGGTGAGAATAGCGCGTCCCGACCCAAACGTTTGTTCCCAGAAGTGGGGGAACGGGCGTCCCGGCGCGCGCGCGTCGATAACTACTCTTTCGGCGGAGGTTTGCGCCCAACACGAGGCCGCGAAAAACGCCGGCGCAAGCAGAACGCCGAGGGCGAAACGAGACAGTCTCATACAGCTTCTCTTTCCCAGATTCACTAAGGCAAGATTTCCAGCTTCGCATCCGAACCGCTGGCGGAATCCGGACCAATCCAAAGGGTGACCTTAGCCGGCTCAACTGCGAATTGGTTGCGGTCATTCCAGATCGCGAATGCGTCCGGCTCCGGGTGGAACGTGACCTTCTTCGTCTCTCCCGGCGCCAACGCGATCCGCTGAAACCCCTTCAGCGCGCGAACCGGCTGAGCGGTGCTAGTCCCTTGCAGACGGACATAGAATTGAACCAGCTCTTCGCCCGCACGCGAGCCGGTGTTCGAGACAGTTGCCTCGACGGTCAGCGGCTCTTGCCTACCCGTGCCGCGCAAGCTTTGATTCAAGACCGCAGCGCTGAGTCGGGTCTTGCTGATCTCAGTCGGTCCATATCCGAAAGTGGTGTAAGACCTTCCATAGCCGAAGGGAAACTGGGGCGAGTTTTGCTCATCGATGTAGCGTGATACATACTTCGATTCCACGTCGGTTGGCGGACGCGTCAGATCGACTTTGCCGGGCGGCCTTCCAGTGCTCAGAGCATTGTAATAAAGCGGCTCTTGTCCGACGCTGCGCGGCCAACTTACAACCAGTTTGCCGCTGGGATTGGATTCGCCAAAGAGTGTCCGAGCGAGCGCCGGTCCGGTCTCAGTTCCAGGAAACCATGCCGCCAACACCGCCGGCACATGCTCAAAGGCCCATGGCACCGTGAGCGGACGTCCGCTGAAGAGAATGAGTACGACCGGCTTTCCGTTGTTGACGATGGCTTCAAGCAATTCCTGCTGGCGCCCAGGCAGACCAAGATTCGAACGAGAGGCTGCTTCCCCGCTCATATCAGGAGACTCACCGAGCGTGAGGATCACCAGATCCGCCCGTTTGGCCGCCGCGACCGCCGCAGCGATCTCCTCGTCGGTGCCTTTGAGAATCCCGACTCCCTTGAAGCGCAACACATTGCTTTCGCCGAAGCGCCGCGCTAACTCGGCAGGAAAAGATAACACTCCGCTCTTCGGTGCCGTGGCCGCGTTCACGCCCTCGGGGTCGGAAGGATTGTCAGCGAGCGGCCCGATGACAGCCACCGTCTTCACGTCCTTCGAGATCGGAAGCAAAGGCGCGCCGCCCGGCGCCGCAACGTTCTTCAGCAAGACGAAGGAACGCTCCGCAACCGTCTGCGCCAACTGCAGGCTCCCCGGCAGAAAGAAAGCCTGCTTCGCGCGTCTTTCGTCAACGTAGGGATGCTCGAAAAGCCCGAGAGCCACCTTCACACGCAAGACCCGGCGGACGCTCTCATCAATCTTCGCCTCCGGCACCGCGCCCGAACCCACGAGTTTTCCAAGTTGATCGTGATAAAAGCTGCTCGCCATATCCATGTCAACACCGGCAAGAAACGCCTTACGCGCCGCGGTTGCATCGTCGGCGGCAATGCCGTGTGGCACCAGTTCGCCAATCGAATTCCAATCGCTGACGACCATCCCTTTAAATCCCCACTCCTTCCGCAGCACCTGCGTAAGAGTGAAAGGATTCGCCGAAGACGGCACACCGTTGAGCGAGTTAAACGCGCTCATCAGAGTCGCCGTCCCCGCATTAACCGCCGCGTGAAATGGAGGCAGATAAAACTGACGCAGTGTGTGCTCGGAAATCTCAGTCGTGTTGTAATCCCGGCCAGCCTCCGCCGCACCGTAACCCACAAAGTGCTTGGCACACGCGGCCATCGTGTCCGGCGCATCCAGACGCGAACCTTGGTAGCCGCGCACGTACGCCGCAGCCATCGCTGAACCGAGATACGGATCTTCGCCCGCGCCTTCCGCGATACGGCCCCAGCGAGCATCGCGCGCGATGTCCACCATCGGAGAAAACGTCCACCGAATGCCGATGGCGGAAGCTTCCAAGGCCGCCACATGAGACGCCTTCTCGACCAACGCGGGATCCCAGGTGGATGCCATTCCCAACGGAATCGGGAACTCTGTGCGGAATCCGTGAATCACGTCGAGCCCGAAGAGCAGCGGAATATGCAATCGCGACTTCTCGACCGCAATCCGCTGGTACTCGTTGATCAGCGGAGTGTCAATGACGTTCAGCAACGCCCCGATCTGTCCCTGGGCGATCATGTCTTTGTAGTCGGTGCGTCCGGTGCCCGGCCCCGTCGCCTGGCCGGCGGAGTATTGCACCAGCTGTCCAATTTTTTCTTCCAGAGTCATGCCATGCAGGAGAGACTCGACCCGCGCGTCAAGTTTCGGATCCGTGATGCCGCCGCTTGCGCTATGCCGGATTTCCGTCGAAGTCCGCGCCGAAGTCTCTGCCGAAGCGGACGCCACCGCCTGAGCCGACACCCTTAGCGACGAACTCCCCAATGCCGCAAAAAGCACCGAGAGCAGCAGCGCGCCTCGCACCGGAAACCACATGGAGCAGCACCTCACACGAAATAACGATTTTGTACTCAACTAAATCGCGTTAGTAGAATGTCGACGGTCTGTATGAAATACGTTTTTGTCGCCGATGTCAATAGCAGAGAAAAGAAGTAAAGAAGAAAGTAGAGAAAAACCAGAGAACAAGCCGGATCAATATCTCCGCTTGCCCCCGCGATTTCATTGTGCGAGACTGCGCTCCGTGGCCAGGAAGAAGTCCAAACCAGGCAGTGACGGAGCGGGGCATGCCGCCCGAAAGCCGATGAGCCTGAAAAAGCTGGCGGAGCACCTCGACCTTTCGCCCGCCACCGTCTCCCTCGTCATCAACCGATCAAGCGTTGCCGACTCCATCCCGCAGGATACCAAGGACCGAATCTTCGCCGCCGCCCGCAAATTCAAGTATCGTCCCAACTTCTTTGCCCGCTCGTTACGCACTCAGCGCAGCTTCACCATCGGCGTCATAGTCCCCGAAGTCAGTGACGGTTATTCCGCGTCCGTCATGAGCGGCGTGGAAGATTATCTTCTCCAGGAGGGATACTTCTACTTTGTCGCCAGCCACCGCCACCGCGCCGATCTGATCGACGAATATCCGCGGATGTTCCTGGAACGATCGGTGGACGGCCTGATCGCCGTGGATACCCCCTGGCACCTGAACCTTTCCGTGCCGGTCGTCACCGTGTCCGGGCACAACGACGTGAAGGGCGTAACCAACATTGTGCTCAACCACCAGCGTGCCGCCGAGGTAGCATTAAAGCACCTGTTTCACCTCGGCCACCGCCAAATCGCATTCATCAAGGGGCAGGAATTCAGCTCCGACACCGAAGTGCGATGGTCGAACATCGAGCGCGTTGCCGAGCATCTTGGTTTAACCATCAATCCCCGCCTGGTAACGCAACTCGAGGGCGATTCGCCGTCTCCTCAGCTCGGATACATGGCCACCAAAATGTTGTTGGCTTCGGGAGAATCGTTCTCCGCTCTTTTTGCTTTTAACGATATTTCTGCCATGGGCGCGATTCGCGCCTTGCGCGAGGCAGATTGGCATGTCCCCGAAGACGTTTCCGTCATCGGATTTGACGACATTCAAAGCGCCGCCTTCCAGAATCCTGCCTTAACCACCGTGCGTCAGCCGTTGCGCGAAATGGGACGAGCCGCCGCTGAAATCCTCTTGAAGCGGATCAACCGCCCAGGGTCCGAACTTCACGATAAGCACACTGTGGAACCCCAACTGATAATCCGAGAAACCACAGGTCCGGCGCCAAACGGGCAGCGAGTTAAGGGCAAACAAAGGCGTTAGCAGACCTATCGTTTTTCATACCCTCCTCTGCATTTCCATAGATAAAACACAGATAAAAATACATAACCTGCGCCGGATTGGTGTGCCACGTCAAGTGCTTGACCGCCGAAATTCAACCGTGCTATAAGCATACGGCGATTGTTTACTAAATCGCTTTTCCAGGGATTTAGTAAACGAGTGGTCCATGATTTGCAAGATATCGAAGTTTGCATTGAACAAAGAACAAAACAGCACTCTTTCCATTCGAGGAGACTCCATGAGGCGTTCAAGTTTGGCAGTCCACGTCGTACTGCTGATCGTAAGCATCGTTGCATCGACCACGTTGGTCCAAGCGCAATTTGGAGCGAGCCTACAGGGTACAGTGACCGACAAGACCGGCGCCGTCGTCTCCGGCGCCAACGTCACCATCACTGAACAGGCGACTGGCGTGAGCCACAGTTCCGTCAGCGACGCGTCTGGCTTCTATCGGATCAATGAACTACCTCCTGGCAAATATACGGTTGCTGTGCAGGCTGGCAACTTCAAGCAGAGCTCCCAGTCCGATGTGGACGTCAGCGCCGAACGACCTACCCCCGTCAATGTCACACTCGACACTGGTTCCGCCAGTGAAACTGTAAACGTGACCGGCGAGCTGCCTTCACTGCAAACCGAGGACGCAAACATCCAAGGGACGCTTACGTCCGTCGAAGTCGAGACTCTGCCCGCGCTCAATCGCGATCCCTATGAACTGTTGCGCCTGGCTCCAGGAGTTTTCGGCGACGGCGCGCGTTTTGGCGACGGCCGCTCGGGTGGATTCCCCAATGGCTCCGGCGCGATCAGCGCTTCAGCCGGCCCCGGCGGATCCAATACGGCAATCTTCCAGATCGAGAATCAGCAACCCATCAGCGCCATGGGACAGCGCGTCACCTCCAATGCCTATCTTGTGGATGGCGTAAGCGTGAACAGCTTGCAATGGGGTGGTGCGGCAGTCATTACTCCTAGCATCGAATCTGTACAGGAGCAAACAGTACTCTCTAACGACTACGATGCATCCGATGGACGCAGCTCAGGCGCCCACATCAAGACCGTCACGAAGGCTGGAACGAATTCGTTTCACGGTGGAGGACTGTTCCTGTACCACGACCCGAATTTCAATTCCTTCAACAAATTCAGCGGCTTTAACGTTGGCGTAGGACCTACCCCGCCGGTACGCAATCAAGATGCTATACGTCAGTTCGCCGGGACCCTCGGCGGAGCCATCATCAAGGACAAGCTTTTCTTTTTCTTCAACTACGAGGGCGCGCGATCCACGACCACGACTTTCGAAAATGATTTTATAGATACGCCGGAGTTTGACGCCACGGTTTTGGCCGCTCGGCCAGGTACGCCCGTGGCTACGATCCTGCAGTCAGGCGGCATCCGTCCGCGTATTACTCACTTATTACCCACGAGTTGCGCTCTTTGGGTTTCGGCCAACCAACCGTGCGCAGTAGTGAACGGAGGTATCGACATCGGATCGCCTTATAAAACCTACGGTACTTATAACCCCAGCTTCACGGGTGGTAGCCCGGCCCAATTTGCAGGAGGAGGTCTCGACGGCATCCCCGACTTGGTGTTCGCGCAGATCGGCACCCCCGCAACCACCAGTGGCAATCAGTATAACGCTCGGGTGGACTACACCCATGGCAAAAATTTGTTCGCCGCAAATGTTTTTTTGACGTATCTCTACACTCTTTCAGGATCTGCCGCGGCGCAGGCGCGGCCGATGGCCGACTACAAACTTAACAACTTCAGCCCGAGTGGCTTCCTTACCTGGATCCGAACCATCGATCCAACCATGATTAATGAAGCACGTTTCAACTTTACGCGCTATGGTTACAACGGCATCAGCGACAATCCTCAGGTCAATTGGGCGATTCCACTCATAGAGATTCAGGGGCTTCCAACGCCCGGCGGTCAGCGTATTCGCTTTGGCGCTCCCCAGGGAGACAATAATCCTGCAATTGCCGCAGAAAATACCTTTGCGTTTCGTGATGTGTTGTCCAAGGTAATCGGTAACAAGTCGTTCAAATTTGGTTTCGAGTATACCCATGAGCAAGCCAATGACGGCTTGATTGGCGGGGCTCGCCCCGATCAGGTGTTTCAGGGACCATGGAACTTTGCCAATGGAACGCCTATTTTTGAACAGATTGAGGTCGATCCCATCACTGGCGGCGCACCTCTAAAGCGCTCCCAGTATTTTCGGTCGAGCGATTATGGTGTGTTCGCTCAAAACGACTGGAAGGTCCGTCCGAATTTGACCTTGAACCTTGGCTTGCGCTGGGAATACTATGCGCCGCCCACAGAGGCAAAGGGGCGCCTTACCAACTTCGTGCCCACGAATGATCCCGCTACTGGACTGCGGGATGGGTCCGAAATTAATCCCAGCAAGCAATGGAACTCGACTTGGCGAAACTTCGGTCCACGTTTGGGTTTTGCCTGGAGTCCGATGAAATATGACAACAAGCTTGTTTTTCGCGGCGGCTTCGGCATTGCATATGATCGTTTTGACACCAATATCGTCGATCAGACCCGCAACAATCCACCCCTCGTCGCGAGCTACGGCCTCTGCTGCGGCACGGAGACGAACCCGTTTGTGAACGGCCAGATTGCCTTCACCCTGGGCGCGAGTAATAACCCATTAAGCTATCCGGCGAATCCAGCCTTAGCCACCCCGCTAGGCCCAAATGGACTGCCCGTAGTCACGCCGGGCACTCCATATTTCGCGCCCGATATTTACTCAGACCCCGTTCACATGCCCGTTCCTTACGTCTATCTCTATTCCACGCAGATGCAATACAGTCTGCCAAAAGAGTGGGTGGTCACCGTGGGTTATCAAGGGAGCGAAGGACACCACGTGACCCGCCTGGTGAACCTGGCCCAGTTTTACCCAACTCAAAACCCAAGCGTGCATTCGGTTTTCACCTTCAAGCCCGACACCAATACCAGCTTCAACGCGCTGACCACGCAAGTGGAGCATCGTTTCCGCAAAGGATTCTCGACCAACATCCTGTACACGTGGAGCAAATCGATCGATCAGGTCTCTGCGGAAGGTCCGGGCTTCGTTACGAACCAGACCTTCGCAGTCGACGATCGGACGGAGCGTGGCCCGTCCGATTACGATGCCACCCACAATTTCCGTGCCTATGGGATTTGGGAATTGCCGATTTTTCGCGAGAAGAAAGATTTCCTGGGGAAGGTTCTCGGCGGCTGGGATCTCAGCGGAATTTACCAGTTCCATTCCGGCTTCCCCTGGACCCCTGTATCGGATAACGCTTGTCCGGTGTTCGGTTCCATCAACATTTGCCCTATCCGGCCAACGGGCTACCTTGGCGGTGCGGGTAATAACTACGAGACCTCGGCATTCCTACCCCCCACTGCTGGGAATTTTCCCAACGGCTCGACGAGTTACTTCACCCTCCAGACGTGTCCATCAACCGGGTGCCCCCCGATCATCCTCCCGGAACCCCCTGGCGTCGGACGCAACAGCTTCCGAGGCCCACGCTATCAGGATATTGACCTCACCGTCATGAAGGAATTCGGGTTGCCATCGATGAAATTCGTAGGCGAAGCCGCCAAGCTCCAACTGCGCATGACCGCCTACAACGTTTTCAATAAGCTCAACTTGGCGCCGTTCACCTTCGGGAGCACGTCGACAACAGTCAGCAGCTCTTGTTGTGGGGCGCCGATCCCGAACCCGCTGTTCGGTACATCCACAACCGGGCTGTCGGGTCGCGTACTCGAACTCGAAGCGCGCTTCAGTTTCTAAACCGCAGTTTGGTGGAGCGCCGGGCGTCCCCGCCCGGCCTCCTCACACTGGACGGCCGAAGCCGGGTGGGATTCCCTGGCCGTCTCGCGCATGGGATTTTCCCAGCCTCACGACCCGCCTTTTTCATCACACTTTTCTTGTACCGCCCTCACAGACACCAAATCGCAATCCTGCAATGATTCCCCGACAGTGCAGCATCGAAAATTGCGCCCGTCTCCAGAGACGGACCCAAAATCCGCCGCAAAACCATCTTCGGCGGCTCTTTGAAAAGTAAACGAAAAGTGGACGAACAAGCAGTTAAAAGCAGCGACCCCGCACCCCGAAAAGTGCACGCCAAATCGCAGAGAGACCAGCTAAATCCTTATTCATGTAGATGATAGAACTAAGTACTTTAATTAGAATAGCTTAGCGGGAATTTGGGGGGGCATAACCAATAGATTAGTAACCCAGGAGTAAACGCAAAGTAGCGTGATCTCTTCCCACCGACTGAGAACTGAAGACTGAGAACTGAGAACTTCTACTACGAATGTATTCCACCAGCTTTAAACCCGGCTTTCTCCATCGCCCGCTGCATTTCCTTATTATTCATGAAAACGTCCCAGACGAATCCCGAGCGCGCATTTTCAGCCATCACCATCGTGATCCCCAGATCGATGCCGAGCACATCAGGGTTGTACCAGCCAGTCAAAGGATTGAATGCATCGACAAATCCATATCGTCCCCAAGCCTTCGAATATCGCTCACGGATCGTCCGCAGCACCAGCATGCAATCTTCCTGCAAGAAGGGCAACGAACCGCCAGCAGCGCACGGAACCACGCTGCCATCCAGTCGTCCGATTTGCGGAGGCCCTCCCCAAGCCTGATAGCCCGCCGCCGAATCGGAGGAAGTGATTCCCCAAAGATGCTCGCCGTAATCGGGAAATTCATCGCGCAGAGAAATACAAAACCGCTTATGCGCCTGGGTTGCCGTCACCGAGTTCGTGAAGTAATCCGCATATGCGTCGCGCTTATGGCGAAAATCAAACCATGCGTGCGAGTACTGATGAGTAAACAGCGGATCATTGCCGGAAATATATTCGAATTCCTGAAACTTCACCGCGGGACGCGTCCACGCCTTCCAGGTTTCGCTCGGAACAGAATGCGTAGGCGAACCAATGGCGAGCAGGTAAATCATCATGAGCTCGCAATAATGCTCCCAGCGCGCGCGCAAGAAACCGCCTTCCGGCTTCCATCCCATGGAGAACGTTTCGCCGCCATTGAGCATCCACGGCCAATCGACGCGCTCATAGATTGCGGTTGCGAGATCCTGAATCTCGGCATCATTGAAATGTTGGCGAGCAGTCAGCACGCCGCAAAGCAGAAGCGAAGTGTCGATCGAGGAGAGTTCGCAGTTCCATACCCGCTCTCCGGTTTCCATGTTTATGAAGTGGTAGAAGAAGCCATGTTCGTTGGGCAATCGCCCCTTCAGGAAACGGAGCGTCTGCCGCACGCGGTCCCGGATCGCCGCCGCCTTGCCGTAACCGCGGGATTCCGCGATGCACAGGCCCGTGAGTCCAAAGCCCGTTGCCGCGATACTGGCAACTCGCCGCTTGTCGTTGCCGTTAAGCAGCGCGCGATCCCTGACTTGGCCGGTCGTGCTGCTGGCTTCGTTCCAGAAAAATTCGAAGGCGCCGCGCTCGATCTCGTCCAGCAGTTGATCGTCCGAACCCCGATAAGGATTTCTCTTCGGCCCGTCAAACGTCTTCTGCCTCGACGGCCATGCCAGCGAGGCAAGAGTAGGCAAAGTGACCAGCCCCAAGGCAGCGGAGGTCAGCATCTCGCGTCGCGTAACCGGCGTGCGCTGGAACATGGTTGACGTTAGTTTACCAGCCGCTTGTTTCATCTTTTTACGCGGCATGATCGAACACTTACGTTTTTCGTCGATTTAGTTAGCGGCCTGGCATCATCGCGTCGAGTGAACAGCTGCGATCCCTGCAACTTCTTCCATTCGCCGCAGCACAGCCGAGAAGTCCTCGTCATCATTTTGTGCCAGCTCATCGTTTGTCAGCTCATCGGCCAGCTCATCGGCATTGACGTAAAACGCCGCTTCTGTCGCAGGCATGTGGACTTGCTCTTGTGCCGCCGCGGCCAGAATCAACTGAAAGTCTTTGTTCATCAGGCGCAGCGGAAACTGCGGACTGTAATCGTTGAGCGCTGCCCTCCCCAGCTTTCCCGCATGCGCCGGAGCGATCACAGCTGTCTGCGATAATACTTCGAGCAACCGCTCGCGCTCGAGACCAGCTTTCTCCCCAAGGACCACGGCTTCAGCGATCGCCTGCATGCCAACACCCAACAGTGTGTTGACAACTAACTTCATCGCTGTGCCAGAGCCAGGACCGCCCAGAAGAAAGTATTGTTTCGCGACCACCTGGAAGATGGGCTCAGCCGCCCGGAATATTTCCTGGTTGCCGCCTACCAGCAGCGTCAGGATGCCTTGCTCGGCGGCAGGAGTGCTCCCCGAGATGGCAACATCCAATACATCAATGCCGCTTCTGGCGCCGAGCCTGTGCAGTTCGCGTGAGGTATCTGGAGAAATCGTGCTCATCTCCAACACGATGGTTCCCGACCGTGCCCCGGCGAAGATTCCCTCAGGCTCCGTATAAACGCTCCGAACTGCTTCATCGTTGGTCAAGCAGGAGAGAACCACATCGGCAGTGCGTGCCAGTTCACGAATGTTCTCGGCAACGGCGGCGCCTTGTGCTGCGATGACCTGCGTCTTGGCTGGATCTACATCGAATACAGAGAGTTGGTATCCGTGATTAAGCAGCCGATTCGCGATCCGGCTTCCCATGTTACCCATGCCAATGAATCCGAGTTTCACCTGATTTGTAGTAAGACGTTTCATAGAGTCTCCATTATTTCCTGAGTGGTCGAAGCTCGTGCCTCTAAAAGCTCAAATTCCTTCACCGCGATCCCACCAGTTCGCGGACCCCGGAAAGCTCCTCGTATTCTTCTCCAGCTAAGCGCAGAGAAGCCGCCGCGACATTCTGCTCGAGATGTTCGATCGACGATGTCCCAGGAATGGGCAGCACAATGGGAGATCGTCGCAAGAGCCAGGCCAGCGCTATCTGGATCGGCCTCGCACCGTGCGCCTGCGCGATTCGGTTAAGCACTTCCCCGGCAACCTTGCCCGCTCCGAGTGGGAACCACGGGATAAAAGCAATTCCATTACGCCGGCAATAACTCACTACGTAGTCCCATTCGCGGTCGGCAAAGCTATAGCGATTCTGCACAGAAACGATGGGGACAATTTTGCGCGCTCGCTCGATGTGCTCTTGCGTGACGTTGGACAACGCAATCAGGCGAATCTTCCCTTCGTCTCGCAGCTGGGCCAGAGTTTCCACCGACACGTCGAAGGACACTACGGGATCTGGAATGTGCAGTTGGTAAACGTCTATACGGTCCAGGCGCAGTCTCTTGAGGCTGCCTTCAACCGCCTCGCGAAGGTGAGAAGGAGTTGCATCGTGGGTCCACTGATTCGGGCCGGGACGGTTCCATCCTCCCTTGGTCGCGATCACCAGGCCAGTCGGGTAAGGAAACAAGGCTTCGGCAATCAGTTCCTCGTTTACGTGCGGCCCGTAGGAATCCGCGGTGTCGATAAAATTAACATCGAGTTCCACAGCACGGCGAAGAACCTCTAGCGCCCCCTTCCGATCTTTTGGCGGGCCCCAGATGCCATCGCCGGTAAGGCGCATTGCCCCAAAGCCGAGGCGATGCACGGAAATTTCACCGCCTAGCGAGATATTCCCAGCCAAACTTGCAGAGATTTCTTTCTTCATATTGACCTCCAACGGATTTAATTCAAACTTCGTGTCACGCAGCGGCTCAAGGCGCCAACCCCTCAACCGCCAGCGCGCGCATTCCGCCGGCGTCGAGCACTTTACCTTTGACCACGGTGCCAGGAACACCTATGCGATCGAGAACGTTCTCAGGCAGCGGTACGCCGTTCCGTTCGCTGAGCACTAGATAAATCTCTCCGCCCTGGTCGGAAACAAATACCAGAGGGCTACCGGCCGCCGCGCAAAGCTTCGCGCAGAAGGCCTGGTCGTAACCGTGCGTGTGGCCACCGAGGTAACAATTCGCATCGGTGATTTCGCCTCGAAGGCTCACAGCCTTTCCCGGAACCGTCTGTCCCACGAGTAGATCAATGTTCCCTTGCTTGGCCAATCTCCGCGCCTTTGCCAGATCGGAGACCATGGGTTGCGCTTGCCCGAATGGCATATTATTCAAGCCATACCGGTCTCCGAATTGGAAAGCGCACAATCCCAAAGTCGCGATCACGCTCACTAACTTAATCACGCGCCTCCTACTCAGATGCGCGCTTCGTACCGTGGCTTGCAGCACTGTGGCTTGGAGAACTTTGGCTGGCATGGTTTCGCTCGCTCGCGCTTTTGCTGGTAGCGCCCGTGTAGCTGATGCGCCAGATGGAGTTCGAGCCGTCATCGGTTACCAGCAGCGATCCGTCATGAGCTACAGTGATGCCGACCGGCCTTCCCCACACGTATCGATTGTCGACCACAAATCCGGTGACAAAATCTTCATACTCGCCGCTGGCCCGGGCTGTCTGGTGCAGAGGTACGCGGATCACTTCATATCCGGCGCGCACCGATCGATTCCAGGAACCGTGCTCGGATGCGAATATATCTCCCTGATATTCGGCCGGGAATTGCGCGCCTTCGTAGAACGTCATCTCAAGTGAAGCGTTGTGAGGCTGCAACAACACGTCGGGGACAGTGACCTTCTCTCTCAACTCCGGATGTTTGCCTTCATGGCGCGGATCCTGATGGCCGCCAATGTACCACCAGGGCCAACCATAAAATCCGCCTTCTTCAACATGAGTGATGTAGTCGGGAGCCAGATTGTCTCCCAAGCCGTCACGTTCGTTGACCGAGCACCATAACTCACCCGTCTTCGGATTGATCGCCAGCCCGCCTCCCGCATTACGGATCCCATACGCATAGACTCGCATCCCTGAGCCGTCGGGGTTGAACTCCAGAATGTCGGCGCGATTCTTTTCATCCGGTGTGGTCTCGGGGTCGTCAACATTCGACCGCGACCCGACTGCGACGAACATCTTCTTGCCGTCGGTCGTGAACTGCACGTCGCGGGTCCAGTGCCCCTGGCCGTGGGGCAGCTCGACAATGTGCTGCGCCGGCCCAGTCGCTTTCAGGTCCCCATTTTGATATGCAAATCGAACGACTGCGTCGGTGTTTCCTACGTACACCCACTCAGGGTTGTCTCCCGGAGGAAAGAAGGCAATTCCGTAAGGCTGGTTGAGTCCGGTGGCGAAAGTGCCTGTCTGCTCGGGTTTACCGTCGCTGGTGATTCCGCGGAAAACTTTGATTTGGCCGCTGCTGCCCTCTGCCAGGAAGAAGTCGCCGTTGGGGGCAGTCCGGATCAATCTCGGATTATCGAGGCCGGTTGCATATTGCTGCACGGTGAATCCGGCCGGAGCCTTCGGCCATGCATCGCGCGGACGGGCAACCATCTGAGGTCCTTTGTTTGCTGACTCGGTGGCATACGGCGCCGGAAGATCTTGCGCTGTGATCCTGCGGATTTTTCCAGGTTGCTCAAAGCGAAAGTCTGTAAATGGGGGTTGCGGCGGCGGGGCGTTGGTTTTGACTGGCCTCACATCGGCAGGCTTTATCTCAGGAGATGCTGAAGCGGTTTTTTGCGCGCTCTGGGAATTCTTGAGTGACTTCAAGTAAGTGACAATCTGCCAGCGTTTCTGCTCAGGCAGGCTGGCCCAAGACGGCATGCCGTTATTGACGGATCCGGTTGTGATGAACCAGAAGACTTCCCCGTCTGGTGCTGATTGCGTGGGCCCTTTGGATAACGCAGGAATGTTTCCGGTTCCGCGTCCACTGATTCCATGACAAGAGCCGCAGTTCATCGTATACAGTCTTGAGCCTGCTGCGACGGCTGCGGTCTGCCCGGCATACGGGTTCTTCAGCTGAACGCTGGATGTTGGCGCGTTATGAAAATGAGCGTCTTCGGCTGCCGACCTCGAAGACGGAAAGATCCATGTAATAGCACATACTGCCGCGGTAAGAAAATACAGGCGGGCACCGACTCTCATCATTTTCCTCCAGCGACCTTTTGAACAGGAGCAAGTCTCTTGCCATCCTGCGAGGGCGTGCCCGTCCAACAGACTGCGGGTTTGCGCTGGACTGGAGCGTATTCGGGCCCGCAGTATGCCTTCTTCTAATTTCAGTGCCCGCTCTGCTGGACGATGGTGTTCAATCCTTCGACGCGGGTGTCGAACTGCGGACACCCGGGAAAAGAGATTGCGTCTCGCAGCGGATCCAAAACTGAGAAGCGCGCTCGTTTCGTTGCACGGTGGTTTCCATGCAACGTGGCATGTAGAATGTTTGTCTGAATGGGGAAAGGGGCCGACGATGGTGAAGCTCAAATGGTCGTCATTGCAAGACACAATGGTCGCGAATCATGACCCCGCCGTGAGTAGAAGAGAGTTTATTGGCATGACTGCCGCATCCTTGTTGATGGCCGGCAGCCTAAGTGCGGCCGCAAAGCCGGATACCAAGCCGGATACTAGGAACGGAATGCCATATCGAACGCTGGGCCGCACGGGTGAGAAGGTTTCGCTGATCGGGCTCGGTGGGTATCACCTGGGCAACCAGAGCGATCCCGAAGAGAGCATTCGCATTATTCGCACAGGAATCGATGAAGGAATCAATTTTCTCGATAACTGCTGGGACTACAACGGCGGAGAGAGCGAAATTCGAATGGGCAAAGCGCTGCGCGATGGTTATCGTCAGAAGGCCTTTTTGATGACCAAGATCGATGGGAGAAACAAAACCGCTGCGGCAACCCAACTCAATGAATCCTTGCGGCGGTTGCAGACGGATCGAATTGACTTACTCCAGTTCCATGAAGTGATTCGCGATTCCGATCCGGACCGCATTTTTGCCGAAGGCGGAGGAATGGAGGCCGCCGTGGAAGCCCGAAAGGCGGGCAAGATCCGTTTCATCGGCTTCACAGGCCACAAGAGTCCAGACATTCATTTGAAGATGCTGGCCACCGCCTCAAAGCACGGCTTCACGTTCGATGCCGTTCAGATGCCTCTCAACGTAATGGACGCTCACTTCAACAGTTTCGAGAAGAAGGTCTTGCCGATGCTGACCAAGGACGGAGTCGGAGTTCTCGGCATGAAACCCATGGGCGATAAGGTCATTCTGAGAAGCAAGACCGCTACACCGCCCGAGTGTCTGTACTACTCCATGAATCTTCCCACCAGTGTCGTCATCACTGGCTGCGATTCGCTCCCAATCCTTCAGCAAGCTCTCCGCGCCGCCCGCAGTTTTCAGCCGATGGACCCTTCCCAAGTTGCGGCTCTTCTGGCAAAAACGGCGAAGGCTGCGGAAGCAGGCCAATTCGAACTTTACAAAACTAGTCATCAGTTTGACGGCACCGTCGCCAACCCGCAGTGGCTTGGCTAAAAACCGAACGATTCGCGCGCATGCACATGTGCATTCGAAGCCTCCGGATCAGCATGATGCGCTATGCACCTGGGAGAGCTGCTCAGTCAGTACACGCCGCACTGCGGAGGCAAGCTTCTCGGCCGGCTGTCCGGTAGTCAGGCAAGCATCCACGCATGACGGCAAGCGGTCGATCCGGTCACGGCACAGTAGGATGATCGGAACATCTGGGTGAATCGCCCGTAGGCTTCGCGCTACATGAAAGCCGGCCTCTTCTCTCGCCCCACGATGAAGCACGACGGCAGCAACCGAATGCATGATGTATAGCAGCGCGATCGCTTGTGCTGCGCTATTAGTACTTACGACTTCGTAGCCGGTGGCCTTGAGTGCGGCTAACAGCGAATCGCTGCTGGTCGCTTGGTCGGATATGTAAAGAATTGTCTCGAGTGTCATTAGTATTTCAGCCTCCGTCTCTGACGAAGCACGCGACCTTCCACATGTCCGAATCACTAAAGCATTACGCCGGAGCGCGGAGCGGAGGACTCGGTACAGCTCGCGTGCGTCCGCTGACAGCTGTGTCGTAATCCCGACGCCGATCGTCATCTCGCCATCCGCCATTGCCTGAATCCCCGGGTATGTGCTCCCGCCGCCACATTCTCACGTCCCGCATCTAAGTCGCTGATCCATATAGCGCGATCCGGCATGCGCCCAAGGCAAGGAGGCTCTCAGGGTCCGTGGTGATTTCCACAGATTCGACACAACAGCACTCCCGTTTATCACCCTTCGTTACAATTCAATCACTTACGGCCATTTCAACTTTGGCATCCAGGTTGCCTTCTCCTGATTGTCGAAAGAAAGCACATCGGACGATGTGCTTCGGAGGATGGTTATGGCAAGGGTAATTGAGTTCTATATTCCGGCACGTTTTCACAAGCCAGTAAAGTGGACGCCGCCGGCTGAGCGGGGCAAGGTGCTTGAGTTTCTGGTTGAGATACGGAAATCGGCATAATGGAATATTGAAGATGTCATCTTATCAATACTCGCGCCCAGCGCAACGAGGCGGCTCGACAATACGGGCGCACGGCTCATTTTGCTCAACCGAAACAAAGCCGGCGCGAACGATATTGCGAGCTCACGCCTCGTGTCACAGACCCCACCGTACTGCTTTGTCGGATATTCGTAGGGCCCAAATTCACTCCATCTCGAACGCGAGATATTGCAATCTCCCGTTGCGTTCGATCTGAACGACGACTGGATCGCCAGCGCTGAGGTTGTCGACGATCGTCTGCAACTGTGAGATCGACTCCAGCGGTGTGTGATCAATAGCGCGAATGATGTCGCCCGCCTCCAGCCCGCTTTCCACTGCGGATGGCCCGGCGGTCTGGGCCACGACTACAATTCCGGAGTCGCTGCGAATGCCCTGCAGCAACGGCTTCACTCTCCCGTCCAGGCCAGTGACAAAAATGTTCAGCTTCCGCACCAGGCTCTTCTGCAAGTCAGGAATGTCGTCCAATTCGCCTATCTTCTCGTGGTACACCGTAACGGCAACGTTGAAGGACATCCGGGTCACGCCTCGAAGCACATCGATTTGTAAAACCTGACCAGCGGGATGGAGGTAGAGTGCGGCGATGAAGTCGGGAAGTCCAAGGACGGGCCGGCCGTCAATTGCAAGCACGATGTCGTCTATCCGAAGACCTGCTGCTTCCGCCGCTCCCCCAGCAGCGATGTCGGAAATGATTGCTCCCCAACTCCTCGCCAGCCCCAAGGCCGCAGCCAGCGTAGGAGTGATGTTCTGTGTTCTCGCGCCGATCGCCACGCGCCGGACATGGCCGTACTTGCGTAGGTTCTGATAATCGAAATTCAGAATTGCCGCGGGGATGGCGAAGCCCAGCCCTTCACTGCCACCGCTCTTGCTTAAGATTGAAGTGTTAAGACCAACAACGTTGCCGTCGATATCGACCAGCGGACCGCCGCTGTTTCCCGGATTCATTGCAGCGTCAGTCTGGATATAGACCATAGGATCATCTGGATCGGGTTGCCGAGCGACGGAGCTGACCACACCCATGGTGACTGAATCCAGCAATCCCTCGGGGCTGCCGATTGCGAACACCAATTCGCCCTGGCGGACCCGTACGTCACTGCGCAGTGGCGCGGCCGGCAAATGCGTCGCCTCTACCTTGAGAAGCGCCAAATCAGATTGCTTGTGTCTACCTAACACCTTGGCATCCAGGATCTGCGCGGCATGAATCGGCTGGAGTTCCAGCGGAGAGTCTGCCGCGGACGACGGCAGGATCACGCGGATGCGCTGCGCTCCTTCAATGACGTGAGCATTGGTGAGGATGTAGCCGTCAGGATCGACGATGACCCCTGCGCCAACGGCATGTTGCCGGGCGATTCGCGCCGTGCCGGTGTGTCCATGATCTTCTAAGGGGCCATACCCTGTGACCACGATTTGGACCACTGCGGGCGAAACTTTCTCCACGACCTTTTCCAGAGAGCGGTCCAGATCTCGCAGTAAGTTGGATGATGCAGGTGCTTCTGACCTTACGGCACCTGCCCCCGCAGACAAACGAGTTGCCGCCGGCTGCGCGTGCGCCGACGTCGCAACAAGCAAACACGCAATACCGCATTTCATGCACTGCAATCTCGTCACGGTGTGACCCCCTGATGCAGGCTACCTAGCGTTGCGTTCTCCCAATGCTGTCCTCGGTTGCGTTCTCCCAATGCTGTCCTCGACGGTCAGACTGTACTAGGAAGGCAAACTCGCGCTACCGCTGTTAACCAGGCTGCTGAAAACCATTTTCGTAAAAACATCAGGGGCTACGTAACCGCTACCCCATTTGGCATCGAACTCTTTAGTTGGCGCTGCGGCCACCGCTTCGTCAATCGTCTTTCCGGCTGTAATCAGCACTTTGATGCGCTGCCGAACCTGCACCAGCATGTCGCGGTAGTCTTGCAGGTCTGCACGAGTTGCGACGGACCCATGGCCCGGGACGATCTTTGTTTGCTCGTCGGTCTGTGCCAGAATTTGATCCAGGGAATGAATCATGCCATCGATTGATCCTCCTGACGCCAGATCGATGATGGGATAGAAGTGATTCGAGAAAATGTCGCCTACTACCGCGACATTTGCCGGAGCGATATAAATGATTGTGTCTCCGTCTGTGTGCGCGGGCCCGTAGTTGACCAAGGTCAGCTGCTGAGAACCCTGACGCAGAGTCATGCTGCTTGAATAAGTTAGTGTTGGGAGTGCCTGAGGCGGATAATGACCATCTTTTATCCCGGTGAAAGGGACGTCCTGCACCGTCGAAAGCCGCTTCTTCACGTTCTCTTGCGCTATGATGGCCACTCCCTCGCCGCCGAAGTACACGTTTCCTCCAGTGTGATCAAAGTGCCAATGCGTATTCACCAGCCGTGTAACGGGGCGCATCGTCGCTTTGAAAAGTGCGCCGCTGAGCTCAGTAACTCGCGAATCCATCCCGCTATCAATCAGCAAAGTGCTGCCGGGATCAGCGATAGCCGTAATATTTCCTCCGTCCCCGGATAACATGAATACACCGCTGCCGAGGGAATTAGTCTTCATGGGGCTACTCTCAAACTGTTCTGTAGCCTTCTGGATGACCGTCTCGCCTGTTGCCTTCTGTCCCGCTACCCGCGAGGCTGCTGTTACGACCAGCGCCAAGACGAGTGCCTGGATCGAGGCAAGTGCAGGTCTCGTCTGCTGAAGAATTCGTTTCCATTTCGTGGCTGCGTCAGGGTGAAGGTGGAGCCACCGGTGAGAGATTATGTTGCGCATAGCAGGTGTCCTTTCTGTGAGTTGAGCATAATGTTTTCGGCCGCACTAAGTATTGCGGGTTGAGCATCTCAGTCACTGTCCATTCGGCGGGCTCGGAGGACAAATCTCTTGGGAGCCGGACCCACGAAGTAAAAGGGATAACAAGTAACCAGCGTTAGCGACTCGCCTGCTGAGGGATCCAAAATCGCACCTCGATGGATCCGACTGGTATTAGTTCTTTGTAATTACAATCGATTGCCGTGTGCCTTGCTGCGCAGTTCTGCAAGCTTCGCGAAAATCCTGCGGAGTTCTCGTCACCGCCATCTCCTACGCGCGCTCAGGCAGTTGCTTTTCCAGCGAGCCGCTAAGCTCCTGGGCGGCGGTGTGCCGGCACGTGTTCCTCGGTTGCCGCGCCCGCTTGACTGATGCTCTTTTCGTAGCGCGACTCGACCGCCCTGCTGCCGCTTGGGTTGCCTTCGTCAAACAACTTCGCAAGGAAGTAGTGATCCCCGTATTTGTTGAAGGTCACTTCGCTCTTGCCCGGTGCGGAGTTGGCCTCCGCGGTCTGGACTTCGAAAACAGTAGAAGTAGAGCCGTCCGCACTGCTGATTTCCATGACCGTCAGATCGGACTGGTCAAGCGTGTGGATGACGTACTTGCCCGGCGGAAGTTTGGCGTTCCCGGCATGGAACTGGAATGGGATGTTGACTTCAAGGTTTCCGATGATCTGCGCCTGTGCTTTGTCTGGGTGAATCGTTAGTACAACAATCAAGGCGATGAACAACGACAGCAACTGGTATCCTTTTCTCTCCTGCAGTTTCATAGTTTCTCCTTTTTGATCCTTTTTTAATGTTCGAGAGAACGCTGCTCGCGCCACTCGGTGTAGAAGCTTCGTTTAATGTTTTGCCGAGCCGGGAGGGAATGCCTTGAACATCTTCGCCACACCCTTATCCAGGTTCTTTTCATTTTTCTCGGCCTTATCCGACAGCATGTCTTCAGCACTGCCGCGCCAGATCAATTGCTTGGTCTTCGCGTCGTACAAGTCGACAACCAGGGTGCCTTCTTTGTAGTCCTGTTCGGTCGTGGTAGCGTCCCCGAACCCACCGAACCCTCGCCAACCCCATCCCCCGCCGAAACCGTCATAGAAGGTCTGGAGCGTTCTCTGGGTCTGCGTCGTTTTAATCGCAACGATGGCTACATCGCCGCCTTCATCTACCTGAGTCCAGCCCTTGGCTGCCAATTGGGCATCCACCGCATTCTTAATTCGGGCGTCCCATAGGGAATTCGAAGGCTTGATTTCCTGCCACGAATAGGATTTGTACTGAGAGAAATTCGCTTGGTGGTCAAAGTCGGTTTTGACGTGCTGTGCAAACGCGGCTCCCAGCAACATCAGGAAAAACATAGTGCAGACTGCTGTACTATGTATGGACTTCATATGAGTCTCCTTTTCGGATGCTAGGAATGCATTTGCATTTCCAAACATGCTGCCCACGGACAAATCCGTTTGGTCGTTATAGTTCGCCGCTTTGTGGATCCGTTCCCCTCCGAGTTCGTTGGGCATGCAAGGCTGGCACCGTCGACATGCCGACGGAGTGTCCAGGGACTGTTCGCCTTTCGACATTTCGACGAGTTCATTCGATGAGTTCATTCTCGTCGCCCTACTGATTGTGAGAGACATCGCAAGGCAAGGAAGGAGACGCCTGCCGTCCGCATGTTGTCAAAGTGTCCGCTGGCTGACAGAACGCGCTAAGCGAAATGAGACAAGCCGACTCCGGCGAAGAACTTAGCCTGCACGATCCTTGGCAACTCGATTGCTCCAGTTGTTGTGATTGCGCACATGAGAAAAGACATCTTCCCGTGAAGTCTGCGCCGAGTTAGGAGAGTTCATCGTGACATTGCTAAAGCAGAGTTTCGCACTCTTACTGGTCGTTTCACTTGCGTTAGCCACGGCGCCTGCAGGGTTCGCTTATCCGGCGGATCAGTCCACCGCGCCGACGCCGACTCAAACCGCGCAGCAAACTCCCGAACAATTGCAGCAACTGGTAGCGCCGATTGCGCTTTACCCGGATGAATTGGTCGCGCAGGTTCTCGCGGCTTCCACCTATCCCACTGAAATTGTGGAAGCAGATCGTTGGTTGCAGCAGCATTCCGATTTAAAGGGCAAACAACTGGCCGACGAGGTAGACAAGCAATCGTGGGATCCTAGTGTCAAGGCGCTTGCGCAATTTCCTTCGGTGCTTGGCAATATGGATAAGAACCTTTCCTGGACCTCTTCGCTCGGAGACGCCTATGTGAACCAGCAGCAGCAAGTAATGGACGCAGTGCAGGTGATGCGCCAGCGCGCGGAGCAGTCAGGAAATCTGAACAGCACGCCACAGCAGAATGTAACGACGCAAGGACAGACCATCGTTGTTGAACCGGCGGATCCCGAAGTGGTCTATGTTCCCGCGTATGATCCATGGCTAGTTTACGGAGGTCCCGTGATCGCATGGCCGGGATGGTATCCGTATCCCGGAATTTGGTACGGCGGCCCGTACCTCTCGTTCGGTTTGGGTTTTGGAATCGGATACTTTGGTGGCTTTGGCTGGGGATGGCATCACTGGGGGTCCGATTGGCACGACCGGAGAGTCACCTACAACCACAATACCTATATCTCGCACAGCAGAACCTTTACCAACCGTAACAATTTCGCTCACGGCGGTGCTCACGGAGGCGCGGTTGTTAACCATGCCGGCGGATTTCACGGTGGCGCACCCGCGAGAGGAGGCGCCGGTATCAGCCATGGATTTGCGGCGCCACACGGCCAGCCTGGTACGCACTCTGGGGCGTTCAGCGGTTTTAATCATGGCGGCATCGCGAGAGGGAATTCCTTCGGTGGGCGTTCAAGCTTCGGTGGCGGGTTCCACGGAGGAGGAGGATTCCACGGAGGCGGCGGGTTCCACGGTGGTGGTGGATTCCACGGAGGCGGTGGTCGCAGGTAGGTTGCGTTCAACACGATCTCAGTATTTCGGCAATTGCTTATAAGGAGAACAAAATCATGAAGTACCATACGATGGAGAGGTTTGACTCATTTCAGCGGCTTGGACGCATAACAGGAGTTATCGTCGCGGCGATTCTGTTGGTTATAGGCTCTGCTCCTTTGTCTCTTGCCCAGAAATCAACTCAGGAGACTTTCCCCTCTGCTGAAGAAGCCGGTCACGCTCTCTTCGTCGCTGTTCAAAGTGATAACGAGCAGGCCGTAACGAAGATCCTGGGAGGCGGAAAGGAACTCGTTTCGTCGGCGGATGAAGTCGAAGACAAGGTCGATCGCGAAAAATTCGCGGAGAAATATCAGGAGATGCACCGCCTGGTGCGCGAGCCGGATGGATCCACGGTTCTTTACATCGGTGCCGAGAATTGGCCCTTCCCCATTCCGTTGATGTCGAAAGCTGGAGCGTGGTACTTCGATTCAGCTGTCGGCGAAGAGGAAATCCTGTTCCGCCGAATTGGAGAAAATGAAGCCACCGCAATTGAGACCTGCCACGCCCTGGTTCGAGCGGGAGGACGGCACGCGACCACAACAAGCACAACGGGTAACGACGCCATCATTCAATATGCGCAGACTCTTGTCAGCGCCCACGAAACGAATGCCGGCAATGACGCTCCCGCGAGCAAGGACGAAACATCCGGCCCGTTCCAGGGATACTACTTCCGGGTGCTAGCTGCACCGCGGAGGAGTGGTGCCGGAGTCCAGGGCAATGTCTCCGATCTTCGTACGACATCCGGATATATGTTCATCGCGTATCCCGCGGAGTACCGGTCGTCAGGCATCCTGACGTTCGTCGTCACCTCCGAGGATGTTGTGTACGAAAGGGACCTGGGCCCCAACACGGAGAAACTCGCAAAAAAAATGACCGCCCGCACCTCGACGTCGAGGTGGCGCGCGGCTGAATCACAGTAAACGAGCGACCGAGTAACGGGCAAGACTGCTTCATCCTCGATTCCTGCGGCGTCGCCGAACCAGATTGAGCTCACAATCGCTGCGACGCTTCAGGAAACTCAACGGGGCAAGCTGCAGACAGACCATGCCGCCTGGGCCCCGAGAGAAGTAAATGTTGACTTGGGTGGACACAATGGCATTCTGCCGTTCTACCGAAGTGTTAAATCCAAAAAGACCGAGTGCCGCAGATGAACAGTTGGCGTCGATAGCCTACGTCGTGCTGGTAACGATTTCGTTTGTACTGACACCGGGGCTTGCCCAGGCGCAACCGTCATCCGCCCCGCTAGAAGCTCCGTTACCTTCTCCGAGTACCAAGGAAGCGTCGCTCCAGCCCGGCTTGTTGGATGAGGACGTGACCACTCCATGCCGCTCACGAGTGCCGGAACCACTTCCCCAATCTCCGGTGAAACCTAAAGAAGCTACGACAGCAAATGGGCCTTTCGCATACATGCCATTGTCCGATCGTTGCAAATTCAACCTCTTTCTGGCCAGCACGTATTCGCCCTACACATTCGCGTCAGCAGGTTTTCAGGCAACTTTGGCTCATGTCACGGGGCAGTGGCCCCACTACGGCGGAGGTATGCAGGGCTGGGGGAAGCGATTGGGCGCAACTCTAGCGGACACAGAATCGCGGAGATTCATCCAGACTTTCGCTCTATCGACGATCTTGCACCAGGATCCTCGCTATTTCCCCTCGCACCAGAGAACCTTCATTTCCCGGGCGTGGTATGCAGCAACCAGGGTGGTGATCACCAGGAATGACGATGGCGATAGCACGTTCAACACGTCGGAATTTCTGGGCGCTTTGTTCACCAGTTCGTTACAGAACGCCTACTACCCAAGACATGACCGAAATTTCGGAGCAACCATGAATCGCTTCAGCGGCGCTCTGGCTTCGGATGCGATCGGCTATATTCAACGTGAATTTGCGCCGGACATGAAGTCTCTCTTCCGGAAACATGCACCAAAGAAAATTTTGCAGATCGAGGAAAAACTTCCTATCCCCGCTGAAGACAAACTGTGACGCAGCAGGTTTAGAATTAGGGAATACACGCGATCACAAATCGTCTCAACTCGTCGTAAAAAAAAAGAAAAGGAGAATCTCAATGCCATACGTTAATGTCGGTAAGGAAAACTCCGGTGACATCGAACTTTACTATGAAGATCACGGCTCGGGTGACCCGGTGGTCCTCATCCACGGATATCCGCTCAGCGGCGCCTCCTGGGAGAAACAGCTCCCGGTACTTCTGGCTGCAGGTCACCGCGTCATCACCTATGACCGCAGAGGGTTCGGCAAGTCGAGTCAGCCAACAACAGGGTACAACTACGACACCTTTGCCGAGGACCTGCACAAGCTCGTGACCCATCTCAAACTACATAGCTTCGCGCTGGCTGGCTTCTCGATGGGCGGAGGCGAAGTGGCGCGCTACGTGGGGAAATACGGGTCGAAGGGTGTCGCCAAGACGGTATTCATCGGGGCCGTCGCGCCGTTTCTTCTCAAGACGCAGGACAACCCGGAGGGCGTGGACGGCGCTGTCTTCGATGGCATCCAGAAAGCCATCGTCGCGGATCGTTACGCGTTCTTCACCGAGTTTTTCAAGAATTTCTACAACACGGACCTTTTGCTGGGTAAGCGCGTCAGCGAACAAGCCGTCCAGGCTAGCTGGAACACTGCAGCGAGCGCCTCTTCCACGGCGAGCCTTGCTTGTGTGCCAACCTGGCATGAGGATTTTCGCGAGGATCTCAAGCGCATCGACGTACCTACGCTGGTCATTCACGGCGATGCAGATCGGATTGTGCCGATCACTGCGTCGGGACTCCGAACTGCCAAACTCGTCAAGGGAGCACGCCTGTCGGTAGTGAAGGATGGGCCGCACTGCATAACTTGGACACATGCGGACGAAGTGAACCGTGAACTGGTGGACTTCCTGAGAAAAGGGGCTGCGAAGCCTGCAGGCTCAACGCCCCGGAACGAAGCGGTTGCTTAAACGGACCATGGTTCAAGCTGTTACCGAACGGAGGGTGCCGTTTCGAACCGGCACCCCAACCTTTCACTAGCAGATTCGCAGTCAACCCGGAAGCTGCGATTGGACCGCATTTTAGTTAACGCCGGGTGTTCCCTTCCAATCGAGAACGTCAACCAGGTTATAAGGGTTCCCGATGAGATTGATTTGCAACTCCCCCTGCTTATCGATCACAAACTCAGCGGCAGGATATAAGACGCCCGTGCTCTTGCTCTTGTCCGTGTCGTCCAGGTCGAATTCGCCGGCCGTCAAGTTGTAGGCGGCAGATCGTGTGTCCCAGTACACCTCGCCGAATTTCAGGAGGCGGTTAGTGACAAAGCGAATTTTCCGTCCAGTTGGAGTTGGAATCATCCGGATGTAGCTGCAATCATATCCCAGGGTGCCTGTGACCTCGATGTGACCTGCCGCTTTCATCTTACTGAGCGCGTTAACCAGCCCTTGATTCTTGCCTTGATCGAACGCTTGCACCAGCGTCTGCCTGTCGGCCCGAGAAGAGTAGTCATAAATGTTCAGCGTGACGCTGAATTGACTTCCCATCTGGGTGCTCGTACCCATGGCACTAGCCTCAATCGTTTCGGGCTTGTTAGCGGACAGAGCGGGAATGCTTCCTGCGATCAGCAGACCAGCAAACAGCAAACTGCCAAGGGCAAGCTTATGACGTTTTGGAGCCCTGTTCTTAATTTGCCACATTTCTGTTTCTCCTTTGGTGTTTTCACCCTTTTATAGTTAGGACCACAGTTAGGACTATCGTTACGGCTTACGGCTCGGAGTCCTGGCGTCCAGTGTCGAAGTCAATCTCTGAGCTGCCGGTGGGGTGGCGATATCCCCGGACAAGACGATCTGCCGCGCCGGAATCTTCTGACCGTAAATCTGGTTGTTGGCATCGTTATCGGGACGAATAGTTGATCCGTCGAGAGAGACACCTGCAAACAGGCCACGGGCGCGGGAGTAGCTCAAGATCTCGGCACGAAGGGTGGCGTCTGTTTCTGCCGATGTATCGCGGCCGACTGGTCCGGCGGCAATCGAAGCATCCGCTCCCAGCTTGACTTTGCTGCTGAGAATTCCGCTCGCGCCCCGCTCATTCATTACGAGGAGGACAAAATCCGTCGCTTGGCCGCCGATTTGGAAGCCAAAGCTACCGCCCTCTAGAGCCATCATCGTAGGTGCGCCCCAGGGCCCCTTGAAATCTTGACCCGTGCGACACGACATGGCGCCCCGTCCATAACTTCCGCCAACGATGAAGGCGGCCTTCAACACGGATGGGAAAACAACCACGCAATCGGCCTTATCGAGCAAGTCCTGGGGGATGTCGTCGGGTACATCAAGAATCTCCTTCAACACCGTGCCGCAGTTCTTCAACCGATCTTCGTCCTTTTCCTGGTTAGCTGCCCAAGCGGATGCGGAAAGACTGGGTAGGGTGACGAGTAACATGCTCATCAGATACGAAATTAGTTTCTTCATGTTGTTTCTCCTTTGACGGCTTTTGAGCGACGCAGGCCCAGATAACAATTCATCCGACCCCCGTCTATCTCTGTTTGTAATAAGCATTTGGTTTGCCAAAGCGCGCCAGTCGCGATCGGCAAGAAAGAGTAGGAGATTGCCGCTGCGGCACCGTCAGCGCGGTGAACGGATGTCCGCATTTCGACACGGAGGAGGATAGTCTTAACTTTTCCTCTGACTGTCTAGTGAGGTAGGCGACGTCCAAAGGCTTGTAAGAAGTCGACGGCTGCGGCCAGACCACGGAGGCTGTCTTTACTCGTGAGTCGCCGTAGCAAACCGAAAAGGCTAACTGGTTTCTCTTTCTCCGTGGCGGCCTGCGCAATGCCTTCAGGAATCGCCTGGAGGATGCCCTTGAACTCTTCGGGCTCGATGCTTCCAAGGATGCGGGAGCAAACCAGGAGATTTCTGATGGTTCGAATGGCTTCGGGCGTTCTGACGTTGTCCACAACCTTCTCCAGAATGTCATCGCTCGCCGCCAAGGCGCCACGCATGATCTCCAGCACACCACGACTGTGCGACTCCTGCAGCACTTCGTACGCCGCCAACACAGCTTCAGCATGTTCTTCCGGAGCAAGCTCCAATCGAGAACGCAACTCGACGTGCGGGTTTCGCGGAGGAATTTCCAGAGGAATCGGTTGAGCCATTGAGTTCTCCTTGCGCTTATTTCTTCGTTTGCAATTGCACCAGGCCGTTCCCTGGAGGAGCATAGTCCGGTCGCTTCCACTTACGTTCGACTTCCACCCCATTCTGCGGCGTCGGATGACCGAATCGAGAATTTATGCGGGGCAACGGACTCTCTCCGACTTCGCGTAACACGTTCATGTGAACGCTGGCTTCCTTGTATGCAGGAGTGTCGGTTACCGCATCAGTGTGGCTGCTGGTCAATCGATTCACAGGACTTTCAACCGAGTTCATGGGCATATAGAGTTCTCGCCCCTGCACCCGGTCGGTCACTAAAGCGCGCACACGCACCTGACCATAGCGCGAGACTAGTTGCACCCATGTCCCGCTTTGAATTGCGCGCTCTTCAGCGAGCTCGGGAGATACTTCCACGAAAACGTCAGGAACCTTTTCTCGAATCCCTTCGGTCTGGTAGGTCAGGTTGCCTTCGTGGAAGTGTTCGAGAAGCCGCCCGTTATTCAAATGCAAGTCGAACTGAGCATCCGGTTGATCGGTGGGGCCAACCCAGGAGACGGGAAACAGCCTCGCCTTTCCATCGGGGAAAGCAAATCTTGTGGTGTAGAGCAACGGCTCATCAGTTCCATCAGCCGCCACCGGCCATTGCAGGGATTTATATCCTGCCAGCCGCTCGTAGTTAACGCCGGCGAACATCGGCGTGAGGGAGGCAATTTCGTCCATGACCTCGGAAGGATGTCGATAGTGCCAGCCCGCTCCGAGTTGGTTGGCAACATCCTGGACGATCTTCCAATCCGGCTGACAACCCTCGAGGGGTTCCAACACCTGATAGAGCCGCTGGATACGTCTCTCGGTACTCGTAAACGTGCCTTCTTTTTCCAGGCTCGGTGCGCCGGGCAGCACAACATCGGCGTATCGGCACGTGTTGCTGAAAAAGATGTCCTGCACGACAAAGAAGTCAAGCTTGCCGAATGCATCGCAGACGTAGTTGGCGTTGCAGTCAACAATGCTCATTTCCTCGCCGATGACATACAACGCTTTGAGCTTGCCGGCATGAATGGCTTCCACCATCTGGTGGTTGTCCAGTCCCTTCGTGGAAGGAAGCGTTACCTTCCATGCGTCCGCGAATCGTAACCGAACTTCCGGATCATCGACCGATTGATATCCCGGTAAGTTGTTCGGCATGGATCCGTGGTCGCTCGCACCCTGCACGTTATTGTGGCCTCGCATCGGATAGGAGCCTGTACCCGGCCTCATATAGTTCCCCGAGACGAGAAGCAAATTCGAAATAGCGGTCGAGGTGTCCGAGCCCTGGTTGTGCTGCGTGACTCCCATGGCCCACACGATGCAGACTCTCTTCGACTCCGCAATCAAGTGCGCGACGGCAGTCAGAGTCTCTACGGACAAGCCCGTGATCCCGGAAGCGGCTTCCATCGTGAACGGCTCCAGGCTCTTCCGGTACTGTTCCAACCCGTTGACCCACTGATCCAGAAACTTCTTGTCGGCCTTGCCATTGTCCAGCAGATAGCGACTGATTGCGTTCAGCCAGATGAGGTCCGTACCGGGCTTGGGGTGAATGAAGAGGTCGGCGCGTCGGGCCATCTCGTTTTCCCGCAAGTCCGACACAATCAGCTTCTGCCCATCCAGTTTGTGGGCGCTCTTGATACGGCTCGCAATGACCGGATGGCTCTCCGCCGTATTGCTGCCGATGATCAGGACCAGATCGGCCTGCTCGAGATCAGAGATCGACCCCGAGTCGCCTCCATAGCCCACGGTGCGGAACAAGCCTGCCGTTGCAGGTGCCTGACAGTAACGCGAGCAGTTGTCAACATTGTTCGTCCCGATCACCGCGCGCGCCAACTTCTGCATCAGGTAGCTTTCTTCATTCGTACATTTGGAAGATGAGATGAAGGCGAGAGAGTCCGGTCCACTTTTTGCTTTGATCTCGGAGAATCTCCGAGCCACCAGACTGAGTGCCTCGTCCCAGCTAACCTGCCGAAACTTGTCGCCTTCGCGAATCAGCGGGGCGGTCAGTCGATCCTCGCTATTGATGTGACCCCAGCCAAACTTTCCCTTCACGCAAGTGGAAATCCCGTTGGCGGGGCCGTGCTCCGGCGCCACTTTGAGAATGTGACGATCCTTAGTCCAGACGTCGAAGCTGCAACCGACGCCGCAGTACGTGCAAACTGTCTTCGTCTTGCGGATGCGATGCTCCCGCATCGCCGATTCTGCCTCCGAGACCTGAAGAATGCTTCCATAGCCGGTTTCCGGTTCCACGCCCTTGACCACTTCGATCATGCCGCTAAGCGCGGACTTCCGGATCGCCGTGAGAAAGCCGGCATGACCCAGCATCGTTTTTTCCATCAGCGCATTGCAGGGACAGACGGTGACGCAATGGCCGCACGAAACGCAGCTTGACTCGCCAATGGTCGACCCGCCGTCCCAGAGCACGCGGGGATTCGGATCTTCCCAATTGATTGACAGCGTTTCATTGACCTCGACATTCTGACAAGCCTCCACGCAGCGGCCACAGAGAATGCATTGGTCGGGATCATAACGATAGAACGGATTCGTGTTATCGACCTCGTAGGGTTTCGATCGAAAAGGGATTCGCTGATGCTCAATGGCCAACAACTTCGTCGTGTTATGGACGGTGCAGTTTCCATTATTGTTGTCGCAGACCGTGCAGTAGAGCATGTGATTGCTCAGAATGCGATCAAATGCTTCCACCTGGGCGGCGGACGCCTTCGCCGACTTGGTGGAGACTTGCATTCCATCGGCAACGCGGGTCGCGCAGGCACGCACCAGCCGGCCGTTCGCTTCAACCATGCATGTATCACACGTCTGAACCGGGCCGAGTTGAGGGTGGTAGCAGACCTGGGGGACCATCCCGCCGGTACGGTTGATCAGATCGATGAGCAGCTCGTCGGGTTGGGCCTCTTGAACGACGCCGTCGATCGCAATCTTGACCACAGTTCTGTTCTCCACCGAACTCGTAGCAAGTCCAGGTCCAGTCGCATGGGGACGAGGTTGGCGTTCTGTTGCGAACGTTCAATCTATCTCTCTGTGATTTTGAGTACAGTTGAAGTCCGAAGCCTGTCGAAATGCGGACGCGGTGTCAAGCGAAGGACGCTTTATCGCTTCGCCGAAACACTACTGCTTAATGCTCGCCAGCAGCTTGCTTTCGTCCGCCGTCGCAGGCTCGAATCTTCCTCCCAGGTATTTCGCCAGGAATTCTTCTGTGGCCGCGTTGAAAGCCATGTTGTTGGTCGGCCGCGCAAAGCCGTGCCCTTCGTCGGGAAATACGTAATACTGTACCGGCTTATTGTTCTTGCGCATGGCAGCCACAATCTGATCACTCTCCGCTTTGTTTACGCGAGGGTCGTTGGCACCCTGGCCAATGAGCAGCGGCGCTTTGATCTGGTTCGCCTTAAACAGCGGCGACTGCTGCTTGAGTATTTGTTCCGAGTCACCCATGCGCTTGTGGAAAGTCGCCAAGAGTGTGGACCAGTATGGTGGAATGGTCTTAAGCAGCGTGTTCAGATTGGAAGGACCAACAATGTCAACGCCGCAGGCAAACGCGTCGGGAGAGAACGTAACTCCCGCGAGAGTCGCATAACCTCCATAGCTGCCGCCCATGATGCAAACCTTTACCGAATCGGCGATCCCTTGCTTGACTACCCAGTCTTTGCCATCCAGTAAGTCGGTATGCATCGTTCCGGCCCATTGGCGATCACCGGCATTCACATATTGCTTGCCGTAACCAGTCGATCCCCGGAAATTAATTTGCAAAACCGCATAACCACGATTCGACAGCCATTGCGCGTAACGGTTGTAACCCCACTCGTCACGTCCCCACGGACCGCCATGGACAAACTCGACCATCGGCAGGCTCTTCGGTTCGACTCCCGCGGGCGTGGTCAGATAACCGTACAGCTTCATGCCATCGCGGGCCGTGAACTCGATGGGTTTCATCGCCGATAGTTTGTATTTCTCAAGTAGCGGCCGGTTGCTGAACAGCAGCGTGGCTTGCTTCGCCGCCCGATCATAGACATACCAATACTCAGGCGCGTCATCGCTAACAAAGCCGACAATCCACTTGTTGTCATCCAGGTCTTGCGAGATACCAGCGATATCACCATTACGAAGTTTTTTTAGAACATCGAAATCCTGCTTCACACTCGGATCGATGAACACATATTCCGTACGCTGTTTGGAGTAACTGACAGCCTCCAGAGCGTTCGTCTTGGGATTGTTGATGGTGCTGTTGACGTCGAACTGCGGATCTTCCGTTATGACCTTACGTTTACCAGTGGCGATGTCAATCTCGAGAAGGCGAGCGGCGTTCACGTCGAGACTGGTCGTAATCCAGAGCGACTTGTTGTCGGGTGAAAACCCGTTAACTCCTCCGAAGGTCTCATCCGCACCCCATTTGATCAGTTCGCGCCAAGGCGACTTACTGTCATCGCGTACGCGGACAATGGTCCCACCATCCGGCGTCTGGGCTTGGGCGCCCCGGACCTGCAGCGCATTGTCGGCTTGCCAGCTTTGAACGTCGCCCGGGTTCTCGGTATCCAGCTCAACCTTCCCGCTGTTGAGATCGATACGGTGGACGTCAAAGAGCTTCTGATCGCGCTGGTTCATCTGCACCAGGATCGTACCCGGAAATTTCCATTCGTAGGCCACGATGTCCACGCGAACCTTGTCGAACGGCGTTAGATCCTTGGTTTGCTTGGAAGCAATGTCGGTTTGGTAGAGCCGCCAGTTTTCGTCTCCGCCAAGGTCCTGGGTGTAGAGAATATGCTGATTGTCGTATTGCCAAAGAAAATTGCGTATGCCGCGATGCTTGTCGGCAGTCACGGCGCGGTCATCGGTTTTTCCGAGGGTGCGAATCCACACATTTAGCACACCATCGACAGGCGCGAGATATCCCAGTTGCGTGCCGTCTGGCGAAATCTGCGGGTCAGCTCGCTCCGGATTCCCAAACAGCACCTCGCGAGGAATCAGTGGAGTTGTGAGCTTCTCCTGGGCAGCGGCAGAAGCAATAAAGAATCCCGTCAACGCCAGGACGGCAGCAACACGTTTGAGCAGACGCATAGGGCCTCCAAATTCGCATGTCGTGTCGAATAACGACTAACATGATAGTCGAATCGCCGATCGTGCCGTACTGACGTCCTGCGAAATCGAGCGGTTTGTCGAAAAACTCCTGTAGAGACGGGGCTCGCCCCGTCTCGGACTGCCTGACAATTTCGGCTCCGCCGGCTTTGCGAACGGCACGACTTTACGTCGCCCTCACAGTTCTCGCTCGGGAGCGAGTTTTTCCGCACCCTCTAGCGCGACATCAAAAATTCCACCTGCTCCTCAATCTCAGCGATCGCGATAGGATCAAAGTTCGCCTCACGCAGTTGCTGATTGAGTTGCGCCAATCTCGTTTGCTTGAATCGGCCCCACTCTGCGATGCGTGCTCTTACCTGTTGGCTTGACTCCTGGTAAACCGCGATCGCCTGCGAAGGCACGGCACGATCCCCACTTTCGACAACTCGCAAAGCTGACGCCAAGCTGGTGTAGGCATCCTGTAGCCCCGGGCCCGCCTCGACCGCGTGTTCCTTGTTCGTAAGGATCTTGCCGATTGCAGATCCAGCCTCGGTCAGCGCCGCCTTGAGCTCTGAGCTTTGCGCTCCCAACTTCTGTTGAACTTCGGCAAGCTGTTTCTGAACCGAGCCAATCTCCGCCAGTGCGCGGCGCGCCTCGATGGTTTCGCCAAACATCTGCCGTCCCCACTTTAACTGCTGCGCGAGCACTTCTGGAGTCGCTGGCGAGCGCGGGTCCATGATGACTTTCAAGGATTGGTCTTGCATCTTTCCATCGACCGTCAGCCGGACCTGGTAGATTCCCGGCACAGCCTTCGGCCCGCTGGGATTGCGCAATTCGGCGTCTTCGTCCGCGCTCGGGCCACCGGAACTACCCCAGGTAAGGTTCCAGACAAAGCGGTGCATTCCGGGAGTTCTCTCGAGGACCTCAGGCTTGGGGAGCCACCGCTCGGCGACGGGAAGCGGGGGGTGCTTCGCAGTAACCGGATCTTCGGAAGAAAATTTTCCGACGAGATTCTGCTGCGCATCGAAAACTTCCAGCCGAATGGCGCTCGCCGGAGAGTGGAGAAAATAATCAATCATCGCGCCATTCGGAGGATTCTCTGCCGTTGGCTCCTCGGGCGGAAGCGGTGTGCCTGAAAAGGAGTCGTTATCGACGCGAACCGCCGTGGCCGGACGAAAGAGCCAAGAGCCACCCGCTTTTCTGGCCTCAAGCGCCTGGCGAAGCGGCGTGATGTTATCGAGAATCCAGAATGAACGCCCGTGCGTGGCAATCACCAGGTCATCGCCGTGGATCGTGAGATCGCGAACTGAAGTGAGCGGCAAATTCAATTGCAAGGACCGCCAGTGATCCCCGTCGTCAAAAGATAGATAAACTCCAAACTCGGTTCCGGCAAAGAGGAGCCCTCTGCTCTGAGGGTCTTCGCGAACGGCGCGCAAGAATGCGGGAGCGGTAATGCCGTTCGTGATCGGCTGCCAGGTGGCCCCGTAGTCCCGCGTTCGATAGATATAGGGCGTCTGATCATCGAGGCGGCTGCGATCGACGGCTGCGTATGCGACGGCAGGATCAAAATGCGAAGCTTCGATCAGCGAGATTTTGCTCCAGTCGCTCAGTCCTTGCGGGGAAACATCTTTCCAGTTCTTTCCACCATCGCGGGTGAGGTGAATCAATCCGGTGTCGCTTCCCGCCCAGATCAGATCGCGGTTAAGAGGCGATGGCGCGATCGTGAACACGACCCCATAACCGGCACGCTTGGCTTCCTCGACAGTCGGTGGAGTCGGCGGTTTCTTGTCTCCTTTATCTTTCGTATTCCGCGCATCACGGCCCGCTCCGCTGAGATCAGGGCTGATGGTCTCCCAATGCAGACCGCCATCGACAGTCTTCATCACATACTGCGTTCCAAGATAAAGCGTTGTCGGGTCAACCGGGGAAAGCGCCAGCGCCGGAGTCCAAGGGTCACGAAACTTGCGCTGATTGATCTCGGCATCGAAAGCAAACGCGGGCCATGGCGAAATGTCCTGGCTAAGGCCAGTCCGCCTGTTGAAGCGAGCCACGGTACCGAACGTCCCACTCAGATAAATAATGTTGGGATCACTCGGATCGACCACCAGGTATCCGCTCTCGCTCGGGCCAGCGGGAAACCAGTCTCGAGGCGTGATCTGACCGTGGTCGGTACGGCTTATAACCGCAGCACTGCCGCTATCCTGCTGCGCGCCATACACGACGTAGGGAAACTGATTGTCGGTGGTCACATGATAGAGCTGTGCCGTGGGCTGGTTGTACCAACTACTCCAGGTCTGGCCGCGGTCGAGGCTGATCGTGGTTCCCTGGTCCGTTCCGAGGACCATGCTGGCAGAATTTCTGGGATCGATCCAGAGCTGGTGATAATCGTCCCCGCCCGGCGCCCCTCGCACAATTGAAATTGTTTTGCCGCCATCCTCTGACCGGTAGAGAGCGACATTCGGAATGTAGATTACATCGGGATTCTGCGGATCGATAGTGACGCGATTGAAATACCATGCGCGGCTGGTGAGGCGAGGATCGGCGTTCGCGAGCACCCAGGTGTTGCCTCCGTCGTCAGAGCGGTAGAGACCGGATTTTTTCGCCTCGGATTTTTTCACTTCAATGAGCGCATACACGCGCTTTCCGTCCGGCGCAACGTCGACTCCAACGCGTCCCCAGTCGCCTTCGGGTAGCCCGTTTCCGCCTAGACGAGCCCACGTTTTACCGGCATCTTGCGAACGGTAAAGACCGCCGCCGGGGCCATCGATGGGAGCATACGTGCTCCAGGGAGGACGATGCGTATGCCATGCGCCAGCAAACAATAGCGGCGGGGTAGTGGTAGACATCGCCAGATCTGAAATGCCGATTTCGGATCCCAGATCAAGCACTCGCGTCCAATGCATACCTCCATCGACGGATTTATAAACGCCGCGCTGCTGGTTGGGACTATAAACACTGGGACCATAAGCGTGCCCCAGAGCGCCAACGTAAACGATGCTCGGATTCGGCGGATCGATCACAATTCGGCTAATCTGGCGCGTGTCCTCCAAGCCGATGTGACTCCACGTTGAGCCGCCGTCAGTGGACTTGTAGACGCCGTTTCCGGAAGAGAGATCGGAACGAATATCGGTCTCGCCGGTACCGGCATAAATAATTTTAGGATCGGAGGGAGCCATGGCAAGTGCGCCGATCGAGCCCACCGGCTGGCCGTCAAAAATCGGCGTCCAGACAACTCCGGCATCGGTCGTTTTCCAGATCCCGCCATTGACCGCGCCAAAATAAAAAGTGGTCGAGTCGCCCGGCACGCCGGCCACGGCCACCACGCGTCCACCGCGGAAAGGGCCTATTAAGCGCCATTTGAGCCCGTTCATCAGTTCTGAAGGGGTCGGCTGGGCAATCGCAGCGACGGTGAGCAAAAGAAAAAAACAAACAAGAACACGACGGTTCAAACACGACCAGAATTTATGCAAGTGGCAGGCCCTCATTTCGATATTCAGTTTAGCGGATGAAAATGCCGTGCTTGAAGCAAGCCGCGATTTCTTCCCCGGTTTTCATCGGTGATACCATCAACCTGCTTTAACGACTCCCGACATTGGCATCACGGAATGACTCGACTCTCCCGCTCCGTCGCTTCGCCCCGCGTGGTCAGCATCGCAGATTTACGCGCGCTCGCCCAGCGCCACGTACCCCGGGCCGTCTTCGACTACCTTGATGGCGGAGCCGAAGGCGAGATCACGCTTCGTGAAAATTGCCGTGTGTATGACGACGTCACCTTCCGTCCCCGACATGCAATCGCGTTTGCCGATTGCCCCGTATGCACTCGCGTGCTGGGCTTCGATCTCGCTCTCCCCTTCATCCTCGCTCCCGTCGGCTACAGCCGCCTGATGCACCCCGTGGGCGAAGTGGGCGCCGCTCGAGCCGCCGGCAAAGCGGGCACCGCCTACATTCTCTCCACCATCTCGGGACACAAGCTGGAAGATGTAAAAGCCGCCTCGACCGGGCCCGTATTCTATCAGCTGTATCTGATGGGCGGCCGCGCCGCCGCCGAGGCCGCAATTGAACGCGCTCGCCTCGCCGGATTTTCCGCACTCGTCGTCACCATCGATACCCCCGTCTCCGGAATCCGCGAGCGCGATTACCGCAACGGCATGAAGGAACTCGTCAGCGGTAGCGTGTTCGAAAAACTTCCGTTTCTTCCGCAAGTCCTGTCGCGCCCGGGTTGGCTTGCCGGTTTTCTGCTCGATGGCGGTCTGCCCGCGCTTCCCAACGTCGTAATCCCCGGCAATGGACCCATGCCGCTCGTCGACGTCGCCGCCGCCCTCGCCGAATCCGCTGTGACCTGGACCGACCTCGGCTGGATTCGCGAACTGTGGCGCGGCCCGATTATCGTCAAAGGCGTCCTCACCGGAGACGATGCGCGCCGCGCCATCGACGAAGGCGCCGCGGCAATTTCCGTCTCCAATCATGGCGGCCGCCAACTCGATTGCGTTCCTGCGTCCTTGCGTGCCTTGCCCGAGGTCGTCAAGGCGGTCAATGGAAAAACCGAAATCTTAATGGACGGAGGCATTCGCCGCGGCACCGACATCGTCAAAGCCCTCTGCCTGGGTGCGAAAGCGGTACTCTGCGGACGCGCCTACGCCTACGGCCTCGCCGCCGCCGGAGAAGCCGGAGTCAATCGCGCCATCGAAATCCTGCGCACCGACCTCGACCGCACGCTGAGATTGCTCGGTTGCGCGTCCGTCGCCGATCTAGATCGTTCGTATGTGAATGTTCCACAAAGCTGGGATAGCAACTGAGGGCGTTCGAAAATATACGCGTCAGAATTCCGCAGGAGCTACACCGATATGGACTTTGCCTGTAAGGGGCTTCACAGATTGTTGAAAAACTCGGTTTTGTTCTTGCTTTTGGGTGGCGCAGCGGGAAACCGCTGCGATAAGCATCCTATTTCCAGTGCTGGCTTTAGCCGCTGAGGGCGATTGCGGCGCGCACAAATATTCAGCAAACTGTCCGGCCCCAAAGGAACAGCCGATCGTGAATCCGGTTTCCAGAAAAGCGCCCGCGTATGCTGACCCCGAAGCGCACCGCCGTCTTGCGTATTCCCGTCTAGCCTATTTCAAGGAGCGCCGCGACGAGATTGTTTCGACCATCCGCGAGCTGGTCGAAATCGAATCTCCCAGCGACAATAAAACCGCGGTGGACGAAGTGGCGGAGGCCATCGCGCATAAATTTTCCCAGCTCGGCGGTGAACTACGTTTCCACCGCGCGAACGACTTCGGCAGTCACCTGCAGGTCAACTTTGGTGGCAAGTCCGCCAAGCCGGTGTTGTTGCTCGGCCACTACGACACCGTCTATCCGCTGGGCACGCTCGCCAACATGCCATGTCGCGCGGTGCACAACCGGCTGACTGGACCCGGCGTCCTCGATATGAAGTCCGGCATCGCCCTGATGCTGCACGCGCTCGCCGGTCTTCAAGAATGGTACAGCGAAGGGCAGAATAGCGAGTTGCCACGTCCCGTGACCGTGCTTCTCGTTTCCGACGAGGAAGTAGGCAGCAACTCATCGCGAGCGATCACCGAGTCGCTGGCAAAAAAAGCTGCCGCTGTGCTCGTGCTCGAGCCTTCCTATGGGCGGCACGGCGCCGTGAAAACTGCGCGCAAAGGAGTTGGCGAATATCTCATCAAAGTTATCGGCAAGGCTTCTCATGCTGGTCTTGATTTCCAGAAAGGTGTGAACGCAATTCTTGAGCTGGCGGGTCAGATCGAGAAAATTTCCACTTTCACCGATCTGGAAAAGGGCTTGACGGTCAACGTCGGAATCGTAGGCGGAGGATCACGAACCAATGTTGTTCCGGCCGAAGCCACCGCGCACGTCGATGTTCGAATCGCGCGCATGAAAGACGCGGCCGGAATCGACGAGAAAATGCACAGCCTGCGTCCCTTCAATCGCAAATGCAAAATCGAGATCACCGGAGGAATCAATCGTCCGCCGATGGAACGCACCGCGGGAGTGGCAGCGTTGTACGCGCAAGCCGCGGCGCTCGCGCGCGACTTGGGATGGAAGCTCCGCGAGGCGGCGGTGGGCGGCGGCTCCGATGGGAATTTCACCGCAGCTTTGGGTATTCCGACGCTTGATGGTCTCGGCGGCGTAGGCGATGGAGCGCACGCCGCACACGAGCACATTCTGATCTCGGAGTTGCCACGCCGGGCGGCCCTGCTTGCGAGGCTGATCGAGGCAGTGTGATCGAAGCGCTCGATCCCGGGCTGAATACGGGCAATCGACACTCTTTGACCTGTGGGTCTAACTAACCTAGAATTCAACTGGGGACCTTGGAGTGAGGCTGCGTCCGCGCCAGGCAACCCCGCTGGAGGTTTCTATGCCGGGAAAACTGGGACTGCCTGAGATTCTGCTCATTCTTGCCGTTGCGCTCCTCATCTTCGGACCAAGCAAACTCGCCGACCTGGGCAAAGGCCTGGGCGAGGGTATCAAGAACTTCAAGTCATCGATAAAAGAAGGCGACGAGCCCGGCGAGAAAAAATCCTAACCGATCCGTGTGGCGCGGGCGCCCTCGCCCGCGAACTGCCGGCAGAATCAAAGTTCTGCGCTACATAGCTCCTGCCTGCCGCAGCATCTGCCACACCATGGCCACTGGCAGTCCCACCACGTTGCTGTAGTCCCCTTCAATGCAAGGAATCCAACGGGAAGCGATGCCTTGAATCGCATAGGCTCCAGCTTTGTCCATAGGCTCGCCGCTGGCGACGTAGTCGGCGATTTCTTTATCCGTGATTTCACTTACGGTAACGAACGTCGTTTCACTGGCCACCGACGGCAGTCCATTCACCGCTAAACACACTCCCGTAATCACCTGATGTTCGCGTCCGGAAAGCAAGCGCAACATGCGCGCCGCGTCAGCGGCATCCGATGGCTTGCCGAGTAGCTGTCCATCGACGACAACCACGGTGTCGGCGCCGAGCACGCAATCATTCGGGCGGTGGCGCGCAACCGCGAGCGCCTTCTCCCGAGCCAGGCGTTCGGCACAGTCTTTCGCGCCTTCTCCGGGTAGCGGATCCTCCGGGATGTGCGCGGGCTGCACCTCGAATGGGATTCCGGCGCTGCGCAGCAATTCCTGGCGACGCGGCGATGCGGAGGCGAGCACTAGCATGGGAGTTTTTCTAGATCGAATCAAAAGTTGCCGTGACCGCCGGCAGCTGCCAAGCTTCGCTCGGCTTGGACGGGCGAGGCGCCCGTCCCCAGACGACCCACACGACCCTTACTCCAGCGCTTCGGGCTCGATCGAAATGTTCTTCTCGCCTTTGGCGCGCTTCTCCCAATATTTCTTCACCCAGGCTTCGTAGCTCTTGCCGGCGGCGGTGTCGCGTCCGGTGAAGGCGATGGCGGCGATTTCGGAGTAGGGAATGGCGGGGCGCTCGCCGCTGGCGAGCATCAGCCGAACGATGGAATTCTCGAGCGTCGGCGCAACGCGGCGGTCGAAAAGATACCCGGTGACCTGGGAGGCGTCGTTGTCTTTATTCTTGCGGGTGATGGTTACGTCGCCGCGATAGTCAAATGCTTTTTCGATGACTGCTCGGATATCGGCTTCGGTGGCGAGTTGCGGGATCCATCCCTGAAGATTTTCGTGCTCGAATCCGGGGACAACCTCGAGGTCGTCGGTGAGTCCGTCGTTGGCGCGCGGCGGCGCAGCAACCGCTTGTGCGCCGTGCGGCAGCAAAGGATCGTGCCCGTGTTCTCGACCGCTCATACCCGGCTTTCTTCCGCTTGCGGAGCAGCGCTCGGCGCTTCAATCTGCACCAGTGGATTATAGGAGTGCACCGGCCGCACCTCGCGCTCGAGATCGGCGAGGGCATCTTTGTCTGGATAGAGCGAGAAGGTCGCCTTCACCGTGTCGGCGAATCCGCGCAGCGATCCGAATGTATCGTCCACTGACGTCGGTTCGTAGCCGCAATGCACCATGCAATTCGCGCACTGCGGATTTCCCGACTCGGTGCCGTAGCTTGCCCACTCGGTCGTTTCCATCAATTCTTTGTAGGACTCGGCGTAGCCGTCCTGCAGCAGGTAGCAGGGCTTCTGCCATCCGAAAATGTTGTAGGTCGGCATGCCCCAGGGCGTGCACTTGTAGTGGCGCTTGCCCATCAGGTATTCGAGGAAGAGCGGCGACTGGTTGAAGCGCCACGTCTTCTTTCGATTCGAAAGCATGGTGCGGAACAGGCGCCGGGTGCGGGCGCGTCCCATGAAGTGTTTCTGGTCGGGCGCCTTGTCGTAGGAATATCCAGGCGAGACCATCATGCTCTCGACGCCAACGTCCATCATCTCGTCGAAGAAGTTGCGCACGCTGTTCGGATCGGCGCCATCGAACAAAGTCGTGTTGGTCGTGACGCGGAAACCAGCGTCGATGGCTGCGCGGATTCCGTCGAGGGCGAGTTCGTATCCACCTTCGCGGCACACGGAAAAATCGTGGTGTTCTTTCTGTCCATCGACGTGAACCGAGAAGCTCAAGTACTTGCTGGGCTTGAACAGGTGTAACTTTTCTTTCAGCAGCAGCGCGTTGGTGCAGAGATAAATATATTTTTTGCGCGCGACCAGTCCTTCGACAATTTCGCCGATCTGCGGATGCATCAGCGGCTCGCCGCCGGGGATCGAAACCATCGGCGCTCCGCACTCATCGACAGCTTTGAAGCAGTCTTCCGGGGAGAGATCTGTTTTCAGAATGTGGGCCGGGTACTGGATCTTGCCGCATCCGGCACAAGCCAGGTTGCAGCGAAACAGCGGCTCGAGCATAAGCACGAGCGGATAGCGCTTCCGTCCCGCCAGCTTCTGGCGCAGAACGTACGAGGCCACCGTCCACATCTGGGATACGGGAACTGCCATTGCTCCTCCGGGAATGTTTCTCTATTATTCTACCGGATTCTGGTTGCGACGGCTGCCGGACTGGACACCCTCCCGTAACTCCCTGGTACCGTCCACTTCTTAACCGTGACGTCGCTAGAGACTTGCTATCGCGCCGTGGCTGCGGCAAACGGCTTGATGGCCCTTAGCTCCTTGTGAAGCTTCTCTTTGACCTGATGAACCGCAAAAGCATCCTGCAAATTGAGCCAGAACTGCTCGGAAGTCCCGAAATACTTGGCCAGCCGGGCGGCCATCTCGGGAGTAATTCCCCGCTTCTCCCTAACAATGTCGTTGACGGTGGGAGGAGAAACACGAAGTTCTACCGCCAACCGGTAAGCGGAGATGCCCATCGGCTCCAGAAACTCCTCCCGAAGAATTTCTCCCGGATGAACTGCCCAACCCGCCGGACCCTCATTTTTGATACTCACGATTGCTTCTCCTAATCTAGATCTAGTGGTAATCCGTTATCTCCACGTCGTAGGCGTCGCCATCCCGCCACACGAAGCACAAGCGGAATTGGTCATTGATGGCAATACTGTGCTGGCCTTTCCTGTCATGCTGCAGTTCTTCCAGCCGGTTGCCGCGAGGAATCCGCAAATCCTCCAGTCTCGCGGCTGAGTTGAGCATGGCCAGTTTCATCCTGAACGCTTTTCTTAGATTCGCCGGGGGCATTCTCTGGCTCTTGCCTGTGTCCCAGAACTCTTTCGTGCTCTTGTCGGCGAACGTCTTAATCACCAACAGAGTTTAATGTGTGTCGTTAATAATGTAAAGCATTAAACTCGGCAGTCACAATCTTCGTGGGATCAAGATAGCGCTCAACGTTCGAACTCCGGTGGTTATTCTGACGGTATGACCGAAGGCCGCATGGCTGTTCGCTTTGCTGAGGACGACAATGTTGAGGTAACGCAGGAGAAAGCAAGCCCTTTGCTTCGCTCAGGATCACACATTTAAGTTACGATGACAAATTTGAAGTTGCAGTGACAGATTGAAGGAATGCGGGCACCCACTCATTCGCAGGATTAAAAAGAACGCGAATGAATGGGGCACCCGGTGCTTCTGTTTGATCCGCCTTGTTTGCTGAATTGCCTTAGGGAATCGTTGCGCCAAAGGCGGAATACTGATTCGCCGTGCCGCTGCCGTCGCCTGCCTCCATGAATGCGAGGCCGTAGACGACTACACCGCTCGAAGCGCTAATCGGTGCGGGCAAGGTAGCAGCAAGGGTCCTCCATTTGTTTTTGTGAGGATCGTAGGCCTGCACAATCGCCACGTCGCCGGTTCCGCTATTGCCACCGAAGACGTAGAGTTGGCCGTCGAGAGCGACGCTGGCTGCGCTCGTAACGGCGGTTGGCATATGTGCTAAAGTCGTCCAGCTGTTGGCCGCCGGACTGTAGACTTCAACCACATTGGTGAGATTCCCGCTCCCATCCAGTCCTCCTGCTACGTAAGCTTGCCGTTGATCGCTCCGAGGGCGGGAGCTGAGTGCGCGCTCGCTGACCCTGGCAGGATGGTCCAGGCGTTGGTCGCCGGATCGTACACGTCGAGAAAGTTATCGTATGGGGGGTAGCTGTATCCATTACAGGCAGTCGTGACGTAGAGCTTGCTGTTGATGACGCCGGTCGCGCCACAGGCGCTTAGGTGCGACATGGGGGCTAGGGAAGTCCAGGTATTCGACGGCGGATCATACCTGATGAGCACGTTAGTAGGGAAATTACCGTTCCAGCCGCCGGCCACGTAAAGCTGGCTGTTAATCACTCCAGCGCCGTCGCCTTGATACAAAGTAAGGGGCATGCTGGCGAGAGTGGTCCAGGTGTTCGTCGTTGGATTGAACGCTTGCAGAGTTGAGTTTTTGCCACTGGCGCTGGCCCCGCCAGCCACCTAAATAATCCCGTTGATTGATTCCGCTGCTGCGGAGCCGGTCGGAACAGGTGGAGTTGCCATTGGCTTCTATGCGGCGTTAGCGGGCAGGCTTAGCAGTAAAGCGGCCAGAATCCCGAGCAGCGCGCGGTAACCACGTACAGTTCTCACTTTCGATACCTTCATTTAGTGCTCTCCCTTTACAGAGTGAAGTTTGCGAACATTTTCGGGGTATAGGTCGCTTATGGTCGTTAGGGCACTTGTCGTTCCAAAAACTGCTCAAGGGCGGTTGTTGTTGTTATCAACGACTTATAACCATCTGTCATGACCGTCCAACTTCGGAATGGAACAGTGTTGCGCGTCGCAACGGGTGATTTTCCTAGATCGGTCCAGCAAGGTAGGTGGCAGTTTTTGTGAGGGTCAAGGTCGCAGTCAATCTCGAGCTTCTGTGGTTACTCTCGTGCGATTACCAAAAGGGGGCAGCGCCAAACACGTTAGATCTTCTGCAATCTCTGCACGTCATGCACGCCGGGAATCTGGCGGACGCCGTCAATGATTTTCTGGAGGTGTTTCAGGTCGGCGATTTCGAGCACCACATCCACGCTGGCCTGGCCATTCTGGCTGCGCGCCTCGATGTTGCGGATGTTGGTGTGGGTATCGCTGATAAGGGCGGTGATTTGTTTGAGCATGCCGAAGCGGTCATCGCAGAGAAGCGTGATCTTCACGGGATAGGAAATGGGCTGGCCGTCTTTGTCGCCGGCCCAGAGTACGTCGATACGGCGGTCGGGTTCATAGAGAAGATTAGTGACGTTCGGACAGTTGATGGAGTGGACGGCAACGCCTTTGCCGCGGGTGACGTAGCCGACAATGGCCTCGCCGCGAATGGGGTTACAACAGCGGGCACGATACACAAGCAGATCGCCTTGTCCGCGGACGACGATGGCGTTACTGTCGCCGCCAAAGACGCGGCGCACCACGCTGGTCAAACCGTGGGATGCTGCCTGCTCTTCAGTGTCGGACATCGGTTCAGCGCCGGCGGGGGCGAATTTCGCGAGCACCTGGCGGGCCGAGTACTTGCCGTAGCCAATGCCGGCCATCAGGTCGTCGGGGCGGCCGAGTCCGTATTCGCTGGCCGCCCTTTGCAGGTCGGCGTCCTTGATTTCCTTCAGCGAGATGCGGTATTTGCGCGCCTCTTTTTCGATCAGCTTTTTTCCGATTTCAATGGCGCGTTCGCGCTGGTGGACGTTCAGCCAGTGCTTGATCTTGTTGCGGGCACGCGTGGACTTAACGATAGCGAGCCAGTCGCGGCTGGGCTTGTGTCCCGGCTGCGTGATGACTTCGACGATGTCGCCGGAATGGAGTTTGTGGCGGAGGGGGACCATGCGTCCGTTGACCTTGGCGCCGGTGCAACTGTGACCCACCTCGGTGTGAATCGAGTAGGCGAAGTCGATGGGTGTGGACTCGCGCGGCAAAACCAGGACCTTGCCTTTGGGCGTGAAAGTGTAGACCTCCTCAGGATAGAGGTCGACTTTCAGAGTAGAGAGGAATTCATTGGGATCGGAAACGTCGCGCTGCCACTCGACAACCTGGCGGAGCCATGCGAGGCGCTGCTCGTCCTCGGCAGAGACGGGGCCATCTTTATATTTCCAGTGGGCGGCAATGCCTTCTTCGCACATCTTGTGCATTTCTTCGGTGCGGATCTGGATTTCGAAAGTCTCGCCGGTTTCGGTTATTACTGAAGTGTGCAGCGACTGGTAAAGGTTTGGCCGCGGCATGGCGATGAAGTCCTTGATACGGCCGGGCACGGGGCGCCACAGGTTGTGGATGATACCGAGAACGGCGTAGCAGTCCTGCACGGAATTGGTGATGACGCGCATGGCGTAGAGGTCGTAGACCTGGTCGACGCTGATGCGTTGGCGCAGCAACTTTTTGTGGATGCTGTAGAGGCGCTTGACGCGGCTCTCGACACGGCCGGTAATGCCGGCTTCCTTGAGGCCGTCGCGCAGCACGGCTTCGACCCGCGACATGAAGGCTTCGCCCTCTTTCCGCTTCGCTTCCACGGCAACACGAACTTGTTCGTAGCCGATGGGGTCGACATGCTTGAAACCGAGATCCTCGAGTTCGCCGCGAATCTTGCCCATGCCGAGACGGTGCGCAATGGGGGCGTAGATGTCGAGTGTCTCGCGGGCAATTTTCTGCTGGCGGTCGGGATCGAGATGTTCGAGGGTGCGCATGTTGTGCAAGCGGTCGGCGAGCTTGATGAGGACGACGCGGATATCGTCGACCATGGCAAGCATCATTTTGCGGAGGTTCTCGGCTTGCGCTTCTTCCCTGGAAGAGAAATCGATTTTGCTGATCTTGGTGACGCCCTCGACGATGTGGGCGACTTGTTCTCCGAACTCCTGGCGAATTTCAACGGTGGTGACCGAGGTGTCTTCGACGGAGTCGTGGAGCAATCCGGCGGCGATGGAAACCGCATCCATTTTCATGTCGGCGAGAACGTTGCCGACTTCGAGAGGATGCACGAGGTAGGGCTCGCCGGAGGCGCGAGATTGTCCCGCGTGATTTTTCTGGGAAAATTCGTAGGCTCTTTTGACGAGGTCGAGGTCGTCGTTGGGACGGTTCTCGCGGAGCTTCTTCATGAGCTCGCGGAAGCGGGTCACCGTGAGCACGTTGGTCGCGATCTGTTGACGCAACGTCGCCATGTTTGATTTTAACGCACAGGAGCGCCGTTTCACCGCAGAGACGCCGAGGGCGCCGAGAAAGGCATTTGGGCTGGTAGAGTACGGGGAGACGGCGTTTGCTCGCCCGTGTTTAGGCGCGGCAGCGGGCACGCGGGCGGGGGCGCCCGCGCCACACTTGCTTGGGAGAGAACTGCTTGGACAGGATATTGGTTAGCGGGGCTTCAGGGCCCATCGGGACGGCTCTTCTGTCTTCCTTCGAACCCGAGCTTGAGCCTCGGGGAATGCATGTTGTGCGGTTGGTGCGGAGACGCACTAAGAGCGGAGCAGAGGTTGCGTGGAATCCTCTGGCTCCGCTTTCTCCGGCGAAGGTGTCGGGGTTCGATGCGGTGGTCCACCTGGCCGGGGAGAGCATTGTGGGACGCTGGACTGAGGAAAAGAAAAAGGCTATCCGCGAGAGTCGCGTGCAGGGGACCCGGAACCTGGCGAAGGCATTGGCGCAGAGCGAGGCCAAGCCGGCCGTATTAGTGTGTGCCTCCGCGATCGGGTTCTACGGGAATCGGAGCGACGAAGTTCTACGCGAAGATAGCCCGGGTGGGCACGGATTTCTGCCCGAGGTTTGCCGCGAGTGGGAGGACGCCAGCCGGATTGCCGCCGAGGCAGGCATCCGCACGGTGAACATCCGGATCGGGTTGGTGCTGAGCGCGAAGGGCGGAGCGCTCAGGAGTATGCTGACGCCGTTCAAACTCGGGTTGGGCGGACGGATTGGATCCGGGCAGCAGTGGTGGAGCTGGATCCATGTGGACGATATTGTGCGGGGAATTCATCACGTGATTCGCACCGAGTCGCTTTCTGGGCCGGTGAACCTGGTAGCGCCCAATCCGGTGCGCAATGCGGAGTTTACGAAGGTGTTGGCATCGGTTCTGGGACGCCCTGCATTTTTTCCGGTGCCGGAGTTTGCGCTGCGACTGGCTTTCGGCGAGATGGCCGCGGATGAATTGTTGCTTGCCAGCCAGCGTGTTCAGCCTGGAAGGCTCGGTGCCAGCGGGTATACCTTCCGTTTTCGCGAGTTGAGGGCGGCGCTGGAGAATCTACTGTGAGCTGCGTGAACTCCGCGATCGCCGATGTTTGTGGAGAGCCGGGCGTCCCCGCCCACCGCACTGCTGGAGGGCGTACGAAAACTGGTTCTATTCTGCGTGCTCTGACGACTGGACGTGGGTGCGCGTGATCCGGTCGTGCCAGCACAATCCGTCCTGGTCAAGAACGCACCAGAGATAGCCCAGTCCGGCAGAAAACGCGGAGAGAAACGACGCCAGCACGCGCCAGCGCCGCGAGCGACGATTGACAGGAGAGCCGTCAAATCCGGCCAGCCGCAGCCGGGCGGCGCGAAGTCCGGGAGTCGATCCGGTGTACACGATAAACAAGAATTCGTAAGCCGCCCACAGCAGGACTGCGATCACTGCCAACGCACCGGCGAGAATCGGAATCGGTCTGAGGAGTTCAGGGACGGAGTTCAGGCGCAGAAAAATTGCGCCAAAGGCCGCCAGGGCCGTCGCCAGAACAATGCCATCCACGAACGCAGCCAGCGCGCGCCGGACGATGGATGCGGAGGGGGCTGCGGACGACAGCGGGAAGTCGTCGCCGCCTCGCCTGTCGCTCTGCTCTTGCTGGGCAGGTTCCATCAGCATTCCACCCAATGCGGGAGGCGGCGGCAGAATCTCCGGGGCTTCCACTATGCGCGGGCGATCAAGGTCAAAGACGGGATCGGCCAGGTCGCTCGTGTGAAAAACCGGAATTGCGGCGGAACGCGGGAACTCGATTACCTTGGCGGATTGCTCCCCGACCTCCTCCGGATATCGGTACGAGCCTTGCTCCGCCGGGCTTTCCAATGTCTCGCGAGGTTCGGAGAGGGCTGGCGCTGTCGCAGCTGCCGTCGATCCACTGCGCGGCGCAGGTCGGGACCAGCTCTCGGGCGAATCAAAAGGCAGGAGCAGGGATGGATAGCGCGGAGTCCGAGGCTTGCGACGCGTGCGATAGCGCGCGAGGCGAGCGGCAACCTCGATGCGCCAGGATTCAGAGTTCGGATCAGACTTCGGATCAGAGTCCGGATCGGAATTCGGATCAGCGTTCGGACAAACGTTCGCATCCAAGGCCGCAGCTTCAGCGGCGGCGGTGTTGCACCCCCCCTCGACGGCATCGGTGACACAGAGGTTCCCTGGGACGGTGGGATCGCCATCGGTCGGGCAGTTCGTTAATCCGGTCATCATCAGTCCGGCCTTCAACAATACGGTAGTCGTAAATCAGGTCCGTAAGCAGGTCGCGAAGAATGCCAGCAGCCAGAGCCAGGCTTAGGCACCAATGCCGGAGACAACAAAAACGCGCAGCTTTGCCTCGCCTGCCGCTCGCGTGCTAAGGTCAGTTCGTTCCCCGTTGGCAGACCGGCTGGCGGAGCGCATGCGCGCGGTGCAGATCACCCGCTAATGGTCATCCATTAATGATCATCCGCTCTCGAATCTTTATCACGGCCGCATTGGTCTGTCATCTGCTTCTCGCCCCCGGGATAGTAACCAGCCAGACGCTGCCCCCTGCCGCCGCGACGGTCTCCGCTCCTGAGGCGGCCTCTGCTATGGCCCCAACAGCCTCTGCCAGCCAGACGGAAGAAGAGGTTACGATCCGGGCGGTGGAACAGGAGAAGGATGGGTCTATCTACCACCTGCGGGGCAGAGTGGAGATTCACTATCGCTCTTACATCCTGTATGCGGATCAAGTCACGTACAACGCGGACACGGGAGACAGCGAACTGGAGGGCCACGTCGTGCTGGACGGCGGCCCTTACGATGAGCACGTCGAGGCCAGTCACGGCACTTACAATGTCCGCACCGAAACCGGAACTTTCTATAGCGTGATTGGAACTGTGGGGTTTCGGTTGCGGAAATCCCGGTACGTTCTCACCACCTCCAATCCATTTGCCTTTACCGGAAAAATTGTCGAGAAGCACGGGCCCGACCACTATCTGGTGCGGCAGGGCTCGGTCACCACATGCGAACTGCCGCGTCCGAAGTGGCAATTCGATGCAATGCGCATTTCGGTGGACGTGGATGGCACCGCCAAAATTTACAACAGCGATTTCCGGGTGATGGGTATGCCGGTGTTCTATTTTCCGTTTGTGACTCATCCGGTTCAGAAACAAGAGCGCCAGAGCGGCCTGTTGATTCCGAGTCTGGGCAACTCATCGACCAAAGGGAAGATTGCCGGCGAATCCGTGTACTGGGTTTTCAATCGCAGCATGGACGCCACTGTAGGCGCCGAGTACTATTCGAAACGCGGTTGGTCGCAACGCGCAGAATTCCGTGCTCGCCCCAGCGACACCTCCTACGTGTTCTTCAATTATGTGGGAGTGCTGGATCGCGGCATTGGCAGTCCCCCGAACCGGCAAAACCAAGGCGGCGAGGATGCACATTTTCTTGCCGAGCGCCGCTTCGGGACCTTCCGCGGCGTCGCCAATGTCGATTATCTGAGTTCGTTCGTTTTCCGCATCGCCTTCACCGATGTATACACGCAAGCGATCGACTCGGAAGTGAGGTCGCAGATTTTTCTCTCCAATACGACCAACGGATTTCATTTCGATGCGTTGGCGGAGCGCTACCAGAACTTCGAAATCTGCGACCCGCGAACGGACCCGACGGGCTGCAACACTCTCACGCAGACGGAGCTGATCCGGGTTCTGCATACGCCGAGTTTCTTCCTCTCTGGTGAGGAGCGGCAGTTGGGAAACACGCCGCTGTACTGGTCGTTCCAGAGCGCGGCTGAGGGTGTGCAGCGGCGCCAGATTGGGTTCCGCACAGGGCCTCTGGTCGGCAGGTTCGATCTGGCGCCCTCGCTTACGATGCCGGTGCTGTGGAGAGGATGGTCGCTGCGTCCCGAACTTACATTGCGGGATACGTTCTACACGCAGCAGACCGATCCAACCTCACCTAAAGCGACACGAGCTGCCGACGACGTTCTGAATCGCAAGTCGCTGGAGGCTTCGTTCGAGTTGCGTCCACCGACATTAACGCGGGTCTTCGATCATCCCTGGCTTGGACGCAAATGGAAGCACGTGATTGAGCCGCGTATGCGATACAACTATGTAACCGGGATAAACAACTTCGCGAACATTCTGCGTTTCGATGCCACCGACGTGCTGACCAACACCAATGAAGTCGAGTACTCGCTGGTGAATCGCATTTATGCCAAGCATGTGGATCCCAACGTCAACGATTGCGGCGCGCAGGGCATGAGCACGCTGACTATCGGAGGTGTCCCCCAGGTCGGCGCGGTTCCCTGGGAACTGCCTCCGAACCCCGACGCTCAACCATGTGCCTCCGGCCCGCGGGAAATCTTGAGTTGGGAGATCGGACAGAAGTATTTTTTCGATCCGACGTTTGGGAATGCGGTGGTTGCAGGGCAGCGGAACGTGTTTACGACGACCGCGGATTTCACTGGCATCGCATTTCTAAATGAAGCGCGACGCTTCGCTCCCATCATTTCCCGCCTGCGCATCGAAACCGGCCCGCGCACCAATACCGAATGGGACCTCGATTACGACCTCAAGGCCGGCCGCATCAATTCCAGCATGGCGCTGGTGAACTACCAGTACGGCCCATTTACCATAGGGGGAGGCGATGCCTTCCTGCGCGTGCTCGACAATTCGCTGGGAACGACACCGAAAGGCACTGGCGATTTCCATCAGCTTCGCGTGTTGTTTGGCTACGGTCAACTCAACAAGCGTGGCTTCAGTGCCGCAAGCAGCTTCGGTTTTGACGCGAACCATGGATCGCTGCAGTATGCGACGGCGCAGACGAGTTACAACTGGGACTGTTGCGGCCTGAGCGTGGAATACCGGCGCTTTGCGCTGGGATCGGTACGGAACGAGAATCAATATCGTTTCTCGTTTACGCTGGCAAATGTGGGAGCGTTCGGCAACCTCAAACGGCAGGAACGGCTCTACTAGCCCTCACGTAGGGACAGCCGCCCTCGGATGTCCAAGCGAGCGCAGCTCGCCGCCCTTGAGAACCGAGAAGCGGGAACTCTTTTCGTGGATAATAGATGTCGTGAACACAGCCTCCACACTCGATCAGAAAGCTGAACGCTTACGCCAGATTCTCGCCGGCCGCACTAGTTTGCTCGTCGCCTACTCCGGTGGCGTGGACTCCGCCTTTCTTGCCTGGATGGCGCATCAAGTGCTTGGCGACCAAATGCTCGCGGTGATTGCCGATTCCCCCAGCCTGGCGCGGACTCATCTCGAAGACGCGCTCGCCTTTGCGCACGAGCGCGAAATTCCGGTCGAGGTTGTGGAAACTCAGGAACTGGAAAATCCCGCGTACACCCGCAACGATGCCATGCGCTGTTTCCACTGCAAGGACGAATTGTTCACCGTCCTCGAGCGCTATCGCGAGGCCCAAGGATTCGACGCCATCGCCTACGGAGTCAACACCGACGACGAGGGCGATTTTCGCCCCGGGCAGCAGGCCGCGCGCCAGCATCATGTTCTCGCTCCGCTTCTTGAAGCCGGCCTGAACAAAGCTGAAATCCGGGAACTGGCGCACCAGGCGGACTTGCGGGTGTGGGACAAGCCGGCCTCCGCCTGCCTTTCGTCGCGCCTGGAATATGGACGCGCGGTTACGCCAGAATCGCTGAGTGTGATCGAACGCGGAGAAGAGGCGGTGCGGGCCATGGGGTTCCGGCAATTCCGCGTGCGCCATCACGGGGAAATCGTACGCATTGAAATTGCGCGCGAAGAACTTCCGCGCGCTTTGACCGCAGAGATGGCCCGCGAGTTCACCGCCGTATTCAAAGGACTTGGATTCAAATTCGTAACCCTCGACCTGGAGGGATTCCGCTCCGGCTCAATGAATCAACTATTGACTGCGGAAGAATTGCTACGGAAACGCGCTTAAACGGTGCCGGCGGAAGGAGAGGTATTGAGAAAGTAGGCCCGAAATCGCGCTATTTCGGCAATGCAGGTGCGGGTCGCGGGGCGCTTCAGGTGAAAGTCTTTTCACACTGTCGCAAACGGGCGAGATGGGATAAAATCAGCGCCGTTTTAGAAGTCAAGAAATGAAATAACCGGTTCAAATCAATCCCTTGACTTTGACAGGAGATTCACATGCCAACGCGCTTCACTCTCTCGTTGTTTCTGGCCTGCGCGACTTTGTTTGGCGCAACCCTCGCGGTCGCGCAAGATTCTCGCCAGCTTTCAGCCAATCATCTTTCGAAGGCTCATCCAAGATTTATTGCGCTAGCGCCGCATGGCCACCGCAATCCTGGCAATGCCAACGGAACTCCTGGAGTCGATTCGCTGTCGAATTGGAATGGCTCCTATAAAACTCCCGGCTTTGACCCAAATGGCAAATTTCGGAATACCTGGTTCTATAACATGGTAGGGAATCCGCCTCAGCACGGCGGTACCACTAATATTGACGCGCCCGTCGTCCCAGTAGCTCTCGATTTGCTCAAGCCAGACGGAAGAGTGTTTTTGCACTACGACCCCAAGCCGTTCATCCTGCCCACGCTCCAATCGCCGTTGTTCGAGAACTCTACATTCACCAGCAGCCCGACGCCGACTCAAATCACCGACGCCATTCAGCGAGCTGAGTTCTGGAGCACAATGGCGCCCGACTGGCACACCATGCTCCTCGCAACCCTGAAGCAGGAGCGGACGATGCGGGTTCCTTCGGGCTTCTACTTCTACGCCCTCAAGGGCAATGGCACCTGTTGCCGGTTTGTGCTAATTGATATCAATGAGTTCATCAACCTGCTTTTCCCGACCGTCGCGACCGATACCACCACGCCCATCGGCGCCGCCGAGAATGCCGGCGATATCACCACCAAAGACATTTCCAGCTTTTTGTTCCCCAACACCTACCTTTACTTCAACGGGGATCCCCACCAGTGCTGCGTCCTCGGTTTTCACAGCTACGACTTTGAACCGGGCGACCCCAGCAATGGCAACAAGGAGAGACGTTATGTGGTGAACTACTCCGCGTGGATCAGTCCCGGATTGTTCGGCAGCGCCTTCGTCGACGTGACTGGGCTCGCACACGAGGTCGCGGAAACTTTCAACGATCCGTTCGTGGTCAGCGATGGCAAGCACAACCTCACTCCCTGGTGGCTGTCACCCAACGGCAATTGCCAGGACGACCTGGAAGTTGGCGATGTTATCGAGGGTCTGCCTCACGCTACCTATCCAATAAAGATGAATGGCATGACCTATCACCCGCAGAACGAAGCCCTGTTGCCTTGGTTTGAATTCCAATCGCCGTCAACGGCCATCGATGGCGCTTACAGCTATCCGAACGAAGGAACCCTACCCGCCCTCTCACCGATTGAACTGCCCGGTTGCCCCCCAAGCTAAACTTCTTTCCAATTAAGGGTGACGTGTATCGACACTTCACCCTTATTTATCTTCATTGTCTTGTCGCGATATCGAACGTCCACCTGTCGTACAGCACTCAAAAACCGAAATTGCGCGCTGAAACATCCTGAGAGGTCCGGCTGTCTCAACATGAGTCTTCCCTCCATGAGATAATCAGGCGGTTTCCTCATGTTCAGGTGGTTTCGATTGATGATTGTGCGGCGCGCGTTTCTGGTTCTTTTGCTAATCTGTCTCGGCTGCTCGGCCCAGCCGCCTCTTTCCCCTCCTTCGGACATCACCCGCGTGATCGAGCGGCAGGTGCGGGCGCACTATTCCCTCCCACCCGACGTAAAAGTGATTCTGGGGCCGCTCCGGTCGAGTGAGTTTGCGAACTATGACGCGCTGACGGTCACGTTTGCCAGTCCCAATAAAAAACAGGACTTCGAGTTCCTGCTCTCCCGCGACCACAAGATGCTGGTGCGCGTGACGAAGCTGGATCTGACCAGTGATCCGTACGCTGTGATCATGAAGAAGATTGACGTCAGCGGGCGTCCGACGCGCGGCAACAAGGATGCGAAGGTGACGGTCGTCAACTACGACGATTTCGAGTGTCCGTTCTGTTCGCGCATGCACCAGACGCTTTTCCCCGGGCTTTTCAAGGAATACGGGGATCGCGTCCTTTTCATCTACAAGGATTACCCGCTCGAAGAAATTCATCCCTGGGCTGTGCACGCGGCGGTGAATGCCAATTGCCTGGGCGCGCAAAACGGTGAAGCGTATTGGGATTACGCCGATTACCTTCATAGCAATCAGCACGCGATCAGCAGCGAAAAAGGCCGCGACGGCCAGAATGCGGAACTGGATAAGCTGGCCACTCAGCAGGCTCAGAAGCATAATCTCGACGTTGCGAAATTGCAGGCTTGCGTCAAGGCGCAGGATGAGAAGGCCGTGCGCGCTTCGATGCACGAGGGCGAAACAGTCGGAGTAGACGCAACTCCGACGATGTTTGTAAGTGGACGGAAACTGGATGGAGCCGTGCCTGCGGACGAGGTACGACTCGCGCTAGACCAGGCGTTGAAGGATGCCGGCGTTGCGCCTCCGGAGCACAAGCCCGCTGCAGCGGAGGCAAAAACTCCGCCGGCTGCTCCATCGAAGTAAGGTAAGGTGCTATCGCGCTGAGATTGGCTTTTAGATCGCCAACGTTCTGGGCAGCTCCTGGGATTGACGTCGTGGGATTGACTCGCCGTCGTGGCGGAGGGAAGAACTTGAAAAAGTGTAACTGGTTGAAGCGAGCAAGCCTGGTCATTGTCATCACGTTTCTGCTGATTGGGCTATCGGCTTGCAACCGCAACAGCAGTGGCGGCGATGTCATGGCTTCGATCAATGGGCGGAAGATTTATCGCAGCGAAGTCGACAAGTATTACGCCAACCAGACGGCGGGCTCCGATCAGCAGCCGGCGGGCGAGCAGGCGGTGAGCCTTCGTCTGAGCATTCTGAATGAGTTGATCGAGACGGAAATCCTGATGCAGCGCGCGGAGAAGCTCGGGCTGCTGGCAACCGACGAAGAAGTGGACCGCAAGCTGAACGAAATCAAGTCGCCTTACACCGCCGAAGAATTTAACAAGCGCCTGCAGGACAAGAAAATATCGCTCGATGACTTCAAGCGCGACCTGCGTCGCTCGCTCACCCGCGACAAGGTGTTGAACAAGGAAATCACCTCGCGCATCAACATCACTGATCAGGATGTTTCCGGCTACTACAACGATCACAAGGCCGAGTTCAACCTGATTGAAGCGCAGTACCATCTGGCGAAGATCATGGTTTCTGGGGTGGCGGGCGGCCAGGTGCACAACCTGCAAAACAGCAAGGCGCAGAACGCTGTCGAGGCAGGCAAGAAAATCCAGACGATCGCCAACCGGCTGGATAGTGGCGACGATTTCGCTACGATGGCCATGAATTATTCTGAAGACCCGGAGACGAGCAACAACGGCGGTGATTTGGGAATGGCTCCTGAATCCGCGCTCAAGAACGCCGATCCGGCAACTCGCGAAGCAGTGATGAAGCTCAAGCCAGGGCAATACACGCCCGTGATTCCCATGTTGAACCCGACCAATCATCAGCCCGTTGGTTACATGATCGTGAAATTGATTTCGAAGGAGCCGGCGGGCCAGAGGGACTTGAATGATCCGCGGGTGCAGCAGGCCATCCGCCAGCAATTGCGCGATCGCCGCGAGCAGCTGTTGAAAGCGGCGTACTACGAGAGCCTCCGCGACGACGCCAAAATCACGAATTACTATGCGGAACAAGTGCTGAAGAACGCGGGAGCGGTAAAGTAGGACTCGGCAGTTAACTCTTGTAGAGACGGGGCTTGCCCCGTCTCCGCAGCGAGGCACTGCCGAGACGCGACAAGCCGCGTCTCTACAGGAAATTATCGGGCGTCCAGCTTCTTGGTCAAAACTTCGTTCACCAACTGGGGATTGGCTTGACCCTTCGACGCCTTCATCACCTGCCCCACAAAGAATCCGATCATGGTCTTCTTGCCCGCGCGATACTGCTCCACCTGTTTCGGATTCGCCGCGATTACTTCATCTGCAAGTTTCTCCAGAGCCGAAGTATCCCGCGATTGCTCGGGACGCCCCTGCGCTTCATACACCGCAGGGAAGTCCTGATTGCGTTCGAACGAGAGGTCGTAAAGATCTTTCAGCATTTTGCCCGAGATTGCGCCCGACTCGACCAGATCGGCCGAGGCCGTAACCCCAGCCATCGAAATTGGCGACTGCTCGAGTTCAAGGCCGCGCGCTTTCAGCCGTCCGAGCAATTCGCTCTGCACCAGGTTGGCGACACGCTTCGGATTTTTTGCCGCGCGCGCCGCGGATTCGAACTGGTCGGCCAGCGTTCGCGTCAGCGTCAGCGTGTGGGCGTCGCCCGCCGTGATGCCGTACTCCTTCATCATGCGCTGGCGGCGCGCTTCCGGAAGCTCGGGCAGGCCGGCGCGGATTGCCGCTTGCCATTTCTCATCCACCACCAGGGGAAGCAGATCGGGCTCGGGAAAATACCGGTAGTCGTGCGCCTGCTCTTTCGAGCGCATGCCGTAAGTCTTGCCTTCGTGCGAGTTGTAGAGGCGCGTTTCCTGCGTGATCCTGCCACCACCCTCTATGACGCCGATGTGGCGCTCGATCTCGTACTCCAGCGCCTGCTTGATGAAGCGGAACGAGTTGACGTTCTTGACCTCGGTTTTCGTGCCGAATTCTTTCTGTCCGCGAGGCCGCACGCTGATGTTAGCGTCGCAGCGCAGCGAACCTTCTTCCATGTTGCAGTCGCTGACGCCGGTGTAGAGGATGATTTCTTTGAGGCGAGTGAGGTACTCGTAAGCTTCCTCGGGCGATCGCATGTCGGGTTCGCTGACGATTTCGGCGAGAGGCACGCCGGTCCGGTTCAAATCGATGGCGGTCTTCGAGGCAGCGTCGGCGAAGCCCTCATGCAGGCTCTTGCCCGCGTCTTCTTCGAGATGCAGGCGGGTAATGCCGATTTTCTTTTTGCCGCCGGTCGTCTTACTGTCGTTCCTGCCGTCGTTCACGTCGATTTCGATGAATCCAAACTCCGCCAAGGGCTTGTCATACTGCGAGATCTGGTAGCCCTTCGGCAGATCAGGGTAAAAATAGTTTTTCCGCGCGAAGATGGAAACTTCGTTGATGCGGCACTCCAGAGCCATTGCCGCCAATGCCGCGAATTCCACCGCCTTCCGGTTGAGCACCGGCAAAGCTCCCGGAAGCCCCAAACATACCGGGCACACGTTCGTGTTGGGCGGATCGCCAAAACGAGTGGAGCATGAGCAAAAGATTTTCGACACGGTCAGAAGCTGTACGTGGACTTCAAGCCCGATGACCGCCTCGTATTTCGCGAGTAAATCCTCCGAAACAGCTGGAGTAGTCGCCATATCGGGAGATTATAACTGGCGTTGCAGGTGGAGCGCCGTGCGTCCCCGCCCGGCCACGATGCTGCCGACCTCGGATTCTCTCAGCACGAGAGCGGACGAGCGAGACGAGCGAGACGCCCGTCGCTCCATCGTAAGACTACTGCAGTTGCTTGGCTTGGGGCGGCGGTGCGCTCAAGTACTTTTCCATCGGGATTTCGAAATACATCAGCTCATTGCCTTTTCCGTCGTGAACTCCCGTCAGGTAGAAGCTGGCGCCGGCCAGCGGATTCGAGATGTCGGCGATATCAAAAAACAGAAACCCACGTGCTGTAGAATGCGGTTCCACGGCCTTAGCGCCAAACTGAGCCTGCTCGATTTCGTCCCACGTCTTGCGGTCCACTCCTCCTTTGACCTCTTTTCGCGGCAGCGGAATCGGCAGCGTATTCGGCCTGTCGTTCCGCGTAGGATGCGAGAGCCGGCGCACCAGATCGTCGGTGGTGGAGGGAAGCAGCTTGCTGCGATCCTTGGTATTCAACTGGGCCTTCATGCCGACGAGAGAGACGGGTTGATCACCGTCATTAGTAATGACAAAGAAGACCGGCATGTAACCGTGATTGCGGTAGTTGACACTGAAGATCGAAGCTTTGTCCTCTACGTCGTATGGATCGACTGCGACCACAACTTTTTCCATGGGGTGGTCATCGTGCGCTGGGTAGGTGCGGGCGGGCTGCGCCGCGGGCATCACAAACTCTTTGGCCGCAATCGCGCCCAGGCAGCAAAGCAGCACAAAAACACAGACTGCCGCAAAACGCGGAACTGGCAGCATCAGCGTGCGAACTGATTCTTGTCTACCTGCATTATGCATACGTGGATTATAGGATGCCGTCAGCGCAATACGAGCTGTCCCGTCACCATTGAAGATGAGATTTTAGCTCCCCATTTAGAATGGGGCGTCCTTCATGTACGCGTTCTACAGTGCACTGCTCGCTTTTTTTCTGGTGCTGACGCTGCCCCACTGGCTGCTGCAGATGATGAGGCACGGCAAGTATCGGGCAGGCTTGCGCCAGAGGTTCGGCGCGGTTCCGGCCGCTCTCTCTGGCCGCAGCGAGAAACCGGCAATGTGGGTGCATGCGGTTTCGGTGGGCGAGGTTGTAGCGTCGAGCGCGGTCGTCGAGGCGCTGCGGCAGAAGTTTCCGTTCCATCGCATACTGGTTTCAACGACCACCAGCACAGGGCAGAAACTCGCTGCGCAGCGATTCGGGGCGCAGAACGTTTTCTATTTCCCCCTGGACTTCGCCTTCGCCATCCGGCCCTACCTAGAGGCTCTGCGGCCGGACCTCGTGGTCGTCGCCGAAACGGAATTCTGGCCAAATTTTCTTCGGTGTGCCAAGCGCAGCGGGGCTCGCATCGCTGTTATCAACTGCCGCATTTCTGACCGCTCGCTTCCTGGCTACAAGCGCTTCCGCTTCTGGCTGCCGAAATTGCTGGAGACGGCGCTCGCGAACGTCGATGTTTTTTTGGCCCAGACAGAGGAAGACCGGCAGCGGCTCATAGAAATTGGCGCGCCGGAATCGAAAGTTACGGTCGCCGGAAACCTGAAATTCGATGTGGCTCCTCCGCCACCGCCGGCGATCGTTGCCAGTCTTCGTGAGAGCTTCATCCACTCCGGAGCGGGCCCAGTTCTGGTGTGTGGCAGCACGCTCGAGGACGAAGAAGGCTCGTTGCTTTCGGCATTTCGCAACATCCTGGCTAATCATTCGAAGGCCGTGATGATCCTTGCACCCCGCCATCCGGAGCGGTTTCCCGAAGTTGCGGCACTCGTCGAGAAACTCGGCTTTCGAATGTGGCGGCGTTCTTTGTGGAGCGGCGAACCGCTCGCTGGTGGCGTGTTTCTGGTCGACACTATCGGGGAGTTGGCTGCGCTCTATTCGCTGGCTAGCGTCGCGTTCGTCGGTGGCAGCCTGGTGCCGCGCGGTGGACACAATATTCTTGAACCCGCGCTCTATGGCGTCCCCATCGTGACCGGCAATCACTACGAGAATTTTCGTGACGTCGTCAACTTTTTTGCCAGCCGCAATGCTGTGCGCATCGTCGGAGTAGCGGAGCTGCCGCTAGTCTTCATGGAACTGATCGAAAATGAAAACGAACGAACGACTCTCGGCCGGAACGCAGTGGCGGCGCTCGAATCGCAGCGCGGCGCTACGGCGCGGACAATCTCGGCGCTGCTCCGGCTGATGGGGGAAGCGTCGCGTGAGGGCTCGGCATGAATCCACTCACCGCACTTTACGGCGCCGCCACCGCCCTGCGAAACACATTGTTCGATCGTGGCATGCTGTCCGCCAAGCGGCTGGAGCAAGCCGTGATCAGCGTCGGGAATTTGTCGGTCGGCGGTTCGGGCAAGACTCCGTTCGTGATTGCGCTCGGCGAACTGTTGAAGGCGCGTGGCATTCGATTCGACGTGCTCGCACGCGGATATCGCCGGAAGACTCGCGGCGTCTTGGTAGTTGAGACGGATGGCAACGCCGCCGGCTTCGGCGATGAGCCGCTGCTGATCGCGCGCCGGCTGGGCGTTCCGGTTATCGTCGGTGAAAGCCGCTATGATGCAGGCCGAGTCGCCGAGCAGAAATTTCAGTCGCAATTGCACATCCTCGACGACGGCTTTCAGCATCGTTCTCTGGCTCGGGACTTCGATATTGTTCTGATGACGGAGCGCGACTTTGACGACAGGCTGCTACCCTCGGGGCGCCTGCGTGAGCCGATTTCGTCACTGCAACGGGCGGATGCGATCGTGCTACCGAGAGATTTTTCTGGGCAGAAAGTTTCTGTGCACGAATTGACGATCGAGAGCCTCGCACGCCAAGGGAAACTCATATGGCGAATGACACGAAAAATCTCGATGCCCGCCGCGCCCGCCGCTCCGATTGTGTTCTGCGGAATCGCGAGGCCGCGGCAGTTCTTTGCCCAGGTACGAGCCTCCGGAATTGCGCCGGTGGCAGAAGTCGAGTTTCGCGACCACCATGCCTATGACGGAAGTGACATTAAGCGCCTGCTTGCCACGCGCGGTAAGCTTGGCGCCGGTGGCTTTCTGACCACTGAAAAAGATGCGGTTAATCTGGGGCCATTGCAAACGGAGCTCGATCCCTTGACGGTCGCCGCTCTCAGCCTTACTCTCGAGCATCCAACTGATGTCGTAGAAGCCATTTTGGCGAGAACCATTTTCGCAAAATCAGGGAACTGAAGCCCCGCTCATGAGAAAATCTGGGTTGCGCCGAGAACCCGTAATTGTGACCCGGCATCTTGATGACAAAACATACTAAAGAAAACGGCCGCCTGCGGAAGATCGTCGAATCTTTTCCCAAGCTGACGGTAACCGTCCTCGCGGATCTGGTCGCCGATGAGTTCGTGTTCGGCGAGATATCTCGCGTCTCGCGCGAAGCACCCGTGCTGATTTTGAAGCACCGCGATCGCAAGATCGTCCCCGGCGGCGGCGCCAATGCGATCTGCAATCTTGCCGACCTCGGAGTGAACGTCTTGCCGGTTGGCGTCGTGGGTGACGACGAGCCGGGAAAGCTGCTGCTGCGCGCTTTCCGCCACAAGCACATTCCGGTCAGCGGAATTTTGAAAGACAAGAGCTACGTCACCGTCACCAAAACGCGCATCCTGGCCGGATTCGCGCATACCGCCGGACAACAGGTCGTGCGCCTTGACCGCGAACCCAGTGAAGGCCCCAATGGGCATCTGCGCCGTGAACTCGTCCTTGCCGCTCGCGAATATTCACGAGCTTCCGATGCGCTGCTGATTTCCGACTACGGATACGGCGCCGCCACTCCCAACCTGCTGAATGTAATTCGCGAAAAGCGCGGGCTGGATAAGGTTCCCGTGACGCTCGACTCGCGCCATCGCATGCTGGAGTTTTCTGGTGTCACCGCCGCCACGCCGAATGAATCTGAGGTGGAAGAGGTTCTCGGCATTCGCATCGGCAATGATTGGGAGCGCCTTCTGGCCGCCGGAGACCAGATTGCGGGCGAGATGAATCTGGAATCGCTGCTGATTACGCGCGGCAAGGATGGCATGGTGGCTTTCCCGCGCCGCCACAAGCCGATCGATATTCCGATCCATGGCAGCGACGAAGTTGCCGACGTGACTGGCGCCGGCGATACCGTCATCGCGACTTTTACCGCTGCCCTTGCTGCGGGCGCAACCACCGAAGAGGCCGCGCACCTCGCAAACTATGCGGGTGGCATCGTAGTCATGAAACGCGGGACGGCCACAGTCAACCAGCAGGAATTACTGGAGGCGCTCGATAAGACGCCACCGGTCGCGCGAGAGCATTAGACAGGGGCGCAAGTACGGTTCGTATCAGGGCACGCCTTCAGTCGTGCCGAAAGTGCCGAGTTAGAGACCGCCTTTAGGCGCTGAGGCCGAACAGGACTTTCGATGCCCAGCCCCTGAAGCGGCATCTGGTTTCGAAGACTTTCGGCATCGCTGAAGCGATGCCCTGATCCGAAGCCGATGTTTTTCAGTATCCTGCTAAATCGAGATCATTGAGCACATCACTCCATCAGAAGATTGTTTCGCGCGACGAACTTCAGCAACGTGTGGCGAATTGGCGGCGCGCGGGCGATCGCATCACGATGGCTAACGGTGTTTTCGATGTGCTGCATGTTGGCCACGTTCGTTACCTGCGTGCCGCTCGGGAACTCGGCGGCAAACTGATTGTTGCGGTGAATGCCGACGCTTCCGTGCGCGCGTTGAAGGGCGAAGGGCGGCCAGTAATGCCGGCCGAAGAACGCGCGGAGATTCTGGCGTCGCTCGCGGATGTGGACGCCGTCGTAATCTTTTCAGAAAAGGATGTGCGCGCGATTATTCGCGAAATCCGTCCTGATCTTCACGCCAAGGGCACCGACTACACGGTGGAGAGCGTCCCCGAGCGCGACGAGGTCGAAGCCTGTGGAGGCCGGGTTGTCATCGTGGGTGATCCCAAGGATCACTCGGCCACCGAGATCATTCGTTCGCGTTCGCGGCTGCGAAAGTCATGAGGGAGTCAGGATTGCGGTGGGGCGCGCGAAGAGAATGACCGACTCCTTTTCTCCCGTCGCCGGCATTCCGCGATTCGATAGCCTGCTCATCGTGCGCCTCAGCGCCATGGGAGACATAATTCACACGCTGCCTGCCGCAACCGCGCTGCGCCAGGCTTTTCCTCAGGCCACCTTGGGATGGCTCATTGAAGAGCGCTGGGCGGAACTGCTATGCACGCTGCGTTATCCGCGTTCAGGACCGCGCTCTCCGCAGCGCCCGCTGGTCGACCGCGTCCATTCCGTCAACACATCGGAATGGCGCCACGCCCCGTTCTCGTTCAACACCTGGCAGCAGATGGCCGTGGGCTTGAGTCAGTTGCGCGGAATTCAGTACGACGCGGTGTTTGATTTTCAGGGCGCGGTCCGTTCGGCATTACTGGCACGCTGGTCGGGCGCGCCCATCGTGTATGGGAGCACACAACCACGGGAGAATGTTGCCAGCATGTTTTACACACGAAGCGTGTTGACGAACGGCACTCACGTCGTTGAACAAGCGCTGGCGCTGGCGGGAGCGATCGCTTCAATACCGCCCATTCCAACGCCGATGGCGGAGCCTCAGGTAGAGTTTCCCGTGGACCCGGATGCGGAGCACAAGATTGCGGGCCTGACGGCGGATTTGAACGACTTCGTGATTCTCAATCCCGGGGCGGGCTGGGGGGCAAAACGCTGGCCGGCCGAGCGCTACGGACAGGTCGCGAAGGAACTTGCGAAAGATGGATTGTGTTCGCTCGTAAACTACGGGCCGGGCGAAGAAGAGCTGGCCGTGGCTGTGGAAGTGGCTGGCGAGGGGGCGGCGCGAAAAATCTCCTGCTCGGTTTCTGAATTGATCGCGCTCACGCGCGGCGCTCGTCTCCTGATCGGCGGCGATACCGGGCCGATGCACCTGGCGGCCGCCTTGAAAATTCCGGTGGTGGCAATTTTTGGTCCGACAAATCCGGCGCGCAACGGCCCGTTCGGAACGCGATCGATTGTGCTGCGAAGCGCGAGCAGTTTAACCGATCACACCCGGCACCGCGAGCCGGAGCAAGGGTTACTCGAAATTACTGTCGGCGAAGTCGTCGCGGCGACCCGGAAGCTGTTGCAGAATTCTTTTCCAGAGACTCGTATTGCAGAACCAGAGTGAAGAACCAAAAGTGAGCGAAGTTTCACAACCCGGATCGCAACGGTCGCCAACCACTGTCGACACCTGGTCGCGCGTAGCTCGTCGCATCCGCGTGCCCCTGGGATTTATTTTTGCTCTTGTCTATGTCTGGCTGGCCCGGCCAACGCGAACTTCGCTGATAGTGGGCGCACTGGTGCTGCTTCCTGGGCTAGTCATGCGCGGACTGGCTTCCGGCCACGTGCAAAAAGACAAGCAGCTCACCACCAGCGGCCCCTATGCCTACACTCGCAACCCTCTGTACCTCGGCTCGCTAATGCTTGCCGCCGGCTTCGCCATTGCGGCGCGTAGTTGGTGGATCGTCGCAGTCATGATCCTGATGTTCGCCGTAATTTATGTCCCGGTCATCGCCGGCGAAGAACGTTACCTGCGTCAGACGTTCCCCGAGTACGACGACTATGCCCGCCATGTGCCGCGCATGTTGCCGCGGCTTACCCCATACGGCAGCCAGCAGAGTGCGTACTCTTCCGCACGCTACTGGAAGCACCGCGAATACGAGGCAAGCATTGGATGCGCGGTCGTGCTGGCTGTCCTCATCGTCAAGCTGATCGTCAAGCTGGTGTGGTAGTCTGCCGTTTACTTATGGCGATCGCCCCGGGAGACCGCGAAAGAAGTCTCGTTCGTCGTCTGGCCCTGATCATCCCGATCGCGACCATGTTATCGGCGCAGCAGTCCCCGTCCACGGCAACAACAACGATCGGCCCCGCTCCCGTGCAGATCGCGTCTCCGCGTCCTAACTATACTTTTCCCGATGGACGGAGCTACGTCTATTCGGTGGAGTGGCATCTGATCACCGCCGGGACCGCAGTCATGAAAATGGAAGCCGCCGGAAACGAGCGCAGGGTCACGGCGTCCGCCGAATCCTCGGGAGCCGTTAACGTCATCTTTCCCGTGCACGACCGCTTCGAGTCGCGCTTCGATCCCCGGACGTTCTGCTCGCTCTCGATCTTCAAGCACAGCGAGGAAGGCTCGCACAAACGCGAGACGTCGATCCACTTCGATTACGCGCGCAAAAAAAGCACGCTCGATGAAAAGAACCTGAAGACCGGCGAGACCAAGCACGTCGAAAATGACCTTGCGGGCTGCGCCACCGACGTCATTACTGGCTTCTATTACCTGCAGTCGCTGCCACTGCAGCCGGGTGCCATCTACGAGTTCCCGATCAGTGACGGGAAAACGACGATCGTCCGCGCCAGCGTGGACAAGCGCCAGCAGATCAAAGTGCCAGCCGGAACGTTCCCGGCCGTGCTGGTTACGGCCGAAGCCACGTCCGGCTCGCTGCGGTCCAAAGGCAAAGTGTGGGTATGGTATTCAGACGATCCAAGTCACACGCCGGTGCAAACGCGCGCCAAGCTCGGATGGGGCACGCTGCTGTTTCGCCTGCAGCGAGTTGAGAAATAAGTTGAGAAGTAAGCCCTACTTCAGCGCGACGACCGCCTGCTTCGCCTTCGCCAGTTCTGGACGCTCTGAACTTGACCCTTCACAAGTCTTGACCAGCACGGCGTAGTACTCGGTTGCCTCGGAAGCTTGCCCCGCCATCTCCGCCGCCTGCGCTGCGCCATACAGACTATTGAAGCGATTCGGAAAGAATTTCAAACCAGTCTTATATTCTGTGAGAGCCTCCGCCGGGCGCTTCATCTCGAGCAGCATGTCGGCGAGCATTTCCCGGGCAGGTATTCCACCATCGGATTCGTCTCCGGACGATTCCTGTTTTGCGGCAATCGCACGCAAAGCCGCAATGGCGTCGTCATTCTTCCCTTGCGCGTGATCCAGCCATGCCGCCGCTTCCTTCCGATCCTGATCTACGGCTTCGGCGGAGCCTCTCTTCTTCTGCTCGACAAGAGTCTTGTGAATGGCGTCAATGTGTTCGATATCAGTGCGTGCCTGCGCGACGTTGCCACTACGGGCAGCGCCGATCGCCCGCGCCCAGTAGGTAATGGAAGCATCCCCGGTCTGCGCCTCGGGAACGGGCGTCAAAGAAGCAGCTTCGGTCCAGTGGTGCATCTCCAAGGCGTAGCGGGCGGGAAACGCGACCAACGCGTAGACACGCGGATTGTATCCCGTCCCGTACATGTCTTTCATCGACGGCATGGCTTTTACTTCCTCGATCACTTTGAGCGCATCGGCTTCCCGTCCACTCTGCATGTAGGCGGACACGAGGAAATCCATGGCATGGAACTGGTGACCTTCGCCGCCCATGTGCATCGCCGCCGTCTTGCGCGTCGCCGCGATGGACGCCACATTCGAATTGATGTCGTCCTGCCAGAGTCCGAGTCGAGCAAAGATATGCGACGGCATGTGCAGCGCATGCGGAGCGGCGGGAGCGATCTGCGCGTATCGGCGGGCGGCGGGCAATCCGAGTTGCGCCAATTGGGGCTTGTCATAGCTGTGGATCAGGTAATGTACAACTCCGGGATGATTGGGCTCGGCGGCGAACAGCTTCTCCAGGACGGCGCCAGCTTCCTTGCGGTTGGCAAACGTGGCGTCGTTATCGGGCTCGGCCGCCAGCAGCGAGAGCGCATAAAAAGCAGCCGCCTCGTGGTCGTCCGGATACTTCCGGTACACTTTCTCCATCGCGACGGAGTAAGCCATGGCTCGCGCTTCGTGGTCCGCTTTCTTGCTGTTGGAATAGAACGCCTTCAGGGCCACGATGTAATCGCGCTCGCGGTCAGTCGTCCCAGCCTTCATCTTGCCGGCCTTCTTCAATTCCGCCGAGGCGCGCTTGATGGTTGGTGCATCCGGCCGATTCCAGAGCTGATGCCACAAGCTCATGGCCTCGCCCCAGTACGCCATGGCGCACTTCGGGTCCTGCTGTTCGACGTCGAGAAAAGTCTTCTCCGACTCTTCGTACCAGAACGAATGCAGCAGCGCGACACCCTTTTCGAATGTCTTCTGCGCATCCGGAGTACACGAGACGGGAAAATGCACCGTGCCCAGTTGTTCCTGCGTGAGTTCCTCGTGATGATGGCCTTCGTCGGCCGCCGCCGCGCCGGAGAATGCCGAGGCAATACACAGAACCCAGATTAGTTTGCGCATGGAGCACCCCAGTCGGAGTCTAGTAGGCGAGTCGAGGCGGGGTCAAGGCGGAGGCGGGGTAGTATATGGCGACGGCAAAAGTGCTACACCCCCTTTTCCGGGGTTCCGTGGGTACGTGAGAGTTAACGGGCGGGGGAGCGAGAGCGTGGGGCGGGGCGGGAATGGCGAGCGGTCGGCACTACATTGCCCACTTCACTCCCTGGCTAGCGTAGTCAACCATCAGGTCAAAGACGTTGTTGCACTTTTCGATGAAGACAATGCGATCGTAGCTTCCTGGCAGATGTTCATTAAGCACCGATTCCACCGCTGACCGCACTCGACTCTTGGACTGGGAATCCTTGAACCAGTCCGTCACCAATACATTCGGGCTCTCCTCCCGCAGGCGATGCAGTAGCGAGCGCGCGGCGAGTCGGACCTTCTGTGTTTCTTCTCTGGTCATTTTGTCTTTTCGCAAGAGATCGAAGAGTTCAAGTTCGTCTTCTGTGAGGCCCTCGCGAATATGGCGCTCGGATTCCTCTTTCAAATCCTTCGCGAACCTCACCAGTTCCTCGAAGTAGTTATCCGCCGATGAACTACCAGCGTTGTATGCATCAATGATGCCCTGAAGTCGAGTTGCGAAGTCTGTGCGCGTAGAGTTTTCTCTAATCATCTGTTCGAGCTTATGGTTGATGAAAGCACGCAAATCGGCAATCTCGATGTTTTTGTATTTCGACCGCTGGAAATCCTCTTTTAGTTTCTCAAAGTTGATCCTGCTCAAGTCCCAAGTCTTGCCCGATTGTGTGATACGGAACTCCGACTTGCCGTCGAGTTTGCCATCTACGACGAGGCTTTCATCCAGCAGCTCGCCAACGCGAATTGCCACAGTGTCCAGATCCTTCTGTTCAACGATGGCGTCGACCACGCCGCGCAAATATTGGAACACCGCGACGGAGCGCACCGCCGGACTGCCAAGAATTTCAGGTTTGCACGCCTCATAGAGACCGGTGATCGTATTTTCGTAAACCGCGAACCCTTTTCGCCATTCATCCTTTGCCAATAACTTGTTTGCGTATTCGTCGAAGGCATCAACGTTCTTGAACACGTCCTTGTTCTGCAGGAGACCCGTGACATCGATAGCTAGTTCGGAACAAAAAGCAGTGCCTTGCTCGATGGCTTCGGAGAGGAGTTTGAACAATTCCGCCTTATCCTGTACCGGTAGGTCTTCCTGTCCTTCCTGCCCTTGCGCATAGTCCTTCAGCGCCTTTCGCATGTTTCGGAAAACGTTGTAGTAGTCAATGATCTCGCCGTTTTTCTTCTCGACTCCGTTGATCTTCCAGGACGTGACACGGTTAGCGCGGGCGATGGTCTGCATCAAGGTGTGGTCTTTCATCGGCTTGTCGAGGTACAGCGTGGAGAGGGTAGGGGCATCGAAGCCCGTTAGCCACATGGCGCACACGAAGACCAGTTGCAAGGTGTTGCCCGGATCCTTGAAGTTGTACTCCACATCGTGGCCGTGCTCGTCCACCATGTTCATCCGCTCGCGGTGTGGTTTAAAGTTGAGCTTTTGCTTTTCAAACTTCTTTTCCTCTTCTCCTTCTTCGCTCACAACCACTGCCATTTCCACCAACCGCATGTAGTCCAGTTGTTTTTGCACGCGATTCTTCTCGTCAGGGTCAGTTGACTTCTTGATAGCACCGCGCAACTCCTTGATTTGCTCTTTCCAAAGTCGCGTGACCTTGTCATACATCTTTACCGCTGTGAACTTGTCCAGCGAGACAACCATCCCTTTGCCGAGGTACCCGCGCCGGGGGAAGTGATAGACAATGTCCTTTGCGATCGTTTCAAGTCGATCCTCGCGTTTAATGACTTCGATTTCCTTCGCAAACCTGTTCTCCAGTTTTGTCTGCTGCGCGTCGTCGAGATTCTCGTCCTCGACAATTTCGGCAAGATCATCGTCAAGGCTCTCGTTTTGAATCAGCACTTGCGGAACACGCTTCTTGTAGAACAACGGAACCGTCGCGCCGTCGTCCATGGACTGCTGGAAGTTGTATTCCGACACGTAGTCGCCGAACCATTGGTTTGTTTTACGCCCACGACCAAGCAGGGGTGTGCCTGTAAAGGCGAGGTACTGTGCGTTCTTAAGGCCCGCGCGCATGTTTTCGGCCAACGTCTTGTATTGCGTGCGGTGCGCTTCGTCCACCATCACAATGATGTCGCTACGCGGCGACAGTTCGGGATACGTCTTGCCAGCAGGCCAGCCAAATTTCTGGATGAGCGTAAAAACTAGCCGCTTGTTTTGACCGAGGAATTTCCGCATTTCCTCGCTATCTTTAGGCTGTGACGCTTCAGCTTTCGTAACCGTGCCAGTGTGCAGGAAGTTGCGGTAAATCTGCCCGTCTAAGTCTTCGCGGTCGGTCACGACTACGAAGGTGAAGTTGCCCGTCTCCTTGCGGAAGATTTTGCGGACGTAGAAGATCATCGAGAAACTCTTGCCAGAACCTTGCGTGTGCCAGAATACGCCGAGTTTGCCCTTTAGTTCTTCCCGCCTGAGGAAGGATTCATAAGCGCGGTTCACGCCAATGAACTGGTGGTTCTGCGCGATGATCTTCTGTTTGTCGTCGTAGTAAAGAACGAAGTTCTCAACGTAATCCAGAAGTCGCCGCGGCGAGAACAAGCCCGCGATCACCGCTTCCAGACTCGTGCCCCTGCGTTCAATTTCTGCGCGGTCAATTCTTTCTTTCTCATCATCGGCCCTGAGCCATTTGAAGAAATGCTCCCATTCGGCCGTGATGCTGCCGACCTTGGTCTCGATTGCGTTTGAGAGCACGCAAAAGACGTTTGCGAGGAAAAGCTGCGGAATTTCCCGCCTGTAGTTTGTAATGTTATCGTCGAAAGCGTTTTTCAGCTTCACATTGGAGTTTTTCAACTCGATGAAAACCAACGGGAGCCCGTTGACGTAGAGCAGAACGTCGGGGCGCCGGAACCCACGGTCGCCTTTTACCCAAAGCTGCGTGACGACCAGATAACGGTTATTGTCCGACTGGTTGAAGTCAAGGAGTCGCACGCGGTCCTGCTGCTTCTGGTGTTTGGCGTTCTCAAACTCCACGGGGATGCCGTCGCGCACGAGGTTGTATATCTCTTGATTAGCGGCAACGAGCGACATGGCCTGCCGCCTGTCCAACAGTTTCTCAAGTGCGTCGTCAATGACCTTTGCGGGAATGCTCGGATTCAGCCTTACGGCAGCTTCTTTAACGCGATCCACCAAGACTACGTCGCGTTTGTTTGCGCGACCCGAGCGGTCGTTCGAATCCTCTGGGTTCTCAGTTCCACAGTGCAGAGAGTCGAACCGGTACAACTCACGGAGCTTCTGCACTAACGCCCGCTCGATTTGGTCCTCGGAGATGAAGTTAGGCATGAGCGGTTGCCCCTGGCTGCGGTTTCACCTGCTCCGCAATTCGGGGCGGGAACTGGATGTCAAGGTCCTCGACGGCGAGCTTCCCTGAGATGAGGCGTGGGAGAAGTAGATCACGGGTTCTACGTAGTTTGATGTTCGCTAAAGCGATGTGATCGCCCATTGCGATTATCGGCTTAACCTTGTCTTCAAACTCCCTCTGCAATTTGGGTGGTGGTAGAACGATTGTTTGAAACTTGAGAAAGCTTTCAAACTGGTAATTGCTGATGCCGGTTGATTGCACCTGATAAATACCAACCAATTCGTAGTCATAGTAGAGCTTCATGAAATATTTCATGAAGTAAGGCGACACGAGTTCGCAACGAAAGCGAATCAGCTTGCAAAAGCTCGCAGCAATCACCGGCGAGTTGAAAAACGTCAAAGCACTTTCAGTTACGAGGACGTTCCTGCCGAGGAGTTGATTCGTGCTGCCACCAGATACTTCAAAGACAAAATCATTGGGTTGGAGCTTCCGCGATTTCAAATTGGACGGCTTATGAAAACGGAAAGGACATCCCTCAAACGCTCCGGCCTGTATGTCGGGAATATCTGTCCCCCGGATAACGAAGGCCCCCTCGCAGAACGACGTTGATTGATCGCCTTCACCCCAGCCGCCGCCGATATAGTGTTCAACTATGTCGCAGAATCTCTTGACGTGCCAACCAACCGGCACACCCTTGAGGAGCTTCGAGTTCTTGTGTTCAGGGAAGCGGAGTCGGACAAACCATTCGCGGTAGATCTCCTCCGCTAGCACTTCCAGCAGCGCGATGCGCCGCTTATTGTTTTCGATCAGGTCATCATAAGCCGAGAGAATTGCGGCAATCTTCCTCTGAGTTTGGATACGAGGATAAGCGGCTGTGAATTTCTTGAGCTCACCCACAGCCATTCGAACTTGATTCGCACTTCCCCGAGCCCGTGACTCGATGTGGTACTTGAAAAGGACTGTGTTCGAGAGGTAAAAGAGATAACGCTGGCTGCAAACGTCTGACCGCCTGACCCGCAAACAAACAGAGTTCTGATTCAGAAACGACCCAGAGTAATTGCGCGGAATAGACGAAGTTCGGCCCACAACCGAGCCCGGCTGCGTCGGATGCGACCCCACGGTCGCAACAACAATGTCATCGGTCTTCAATTCGTGCTTTTTGTATTTCTCGTACTTTGATATTGGGAGATAGTTGTCATCGTTTCGCGGAACAATCGTGCCATTCTCCATGTTTGAGACTTTCACCACGCGGATTCCAGCGTCCGCATACTCGCTGTCGGACCACGGTCCGCCGTTGATGAAGTCACAAATGTCGCGGAGCGACAATTCCATTGTTTATTCTCCTGCCAAAGCTAGAATGTTCCTCTTGATGACGGATGCAATTGAGGCTGCCTCGGCGTTTAATTGACTGATTTCATTTTGGTTGCTGATGAGATCAGCCACAAACTCTTCCTCTGTTTTCCCGTCCTCCTCAATCACTACACCCACGTAGCGACCGGGATGCAGCGAATATTCTTGCTCCTTTAGGTCCGCTTGGCTGGTGAGCTTGCAGAGGCCGGTCACATCTTCGTATTCCGCCATCGGGAACCGCTTGTGCAACCAGTGAATGTGCTGGTGGAAAATTTCTGCGTTCTTCACTCTTTTGTGCAATTCCTCTAGCGCAGTCTTGAGTGCCCTGGTTTTGCGGTCGGTCGCGATCCGTTTCCCATCAGCTTGTGCCTGCTCGGCTTGCTGCTTCTCGTGCTGGCGCACGGTCTTGCCCAGTTGCTTCAAGCCTTCGTGTAGCGCGGCAAAGAAGGGATCGAACTCTTTGCGCAGCTGGTGTTGGGCTTTATTCCTCACAGCGACGGATCTTTCTGCGCTGTGCTTCTCGCGATATTGGTCGTAGCGGGCCTGAAGTTTATCGAGGTCGTCCCATTGCTTTACCAGTTCGGCCACGGATTGTTTCCCAGCGGTGTCGTCAAGCACTTCGAGCAGTTGTACGGAGACGGGTTCGACCTTTGTCTTGTTCTCGATGAGCCGTTCCATGCCCGCCGCGAAGTAGTGGTCAACCAGTTGCACGAACTTCCCCCGGCAGCCTTTGTGGAGTTGGCTGATGATGGTAATGTTCTGGATTTGCTCGTCGGAGAATTCACGGTGGGCGCGGTCAACCTGGGTGAAAATGTTGCGGGCATCAATGAAGAGGATTTTTTCGTCCGCCTTCGCCCTATCGAAGAACCAAAGGGTGGCCGGGAGCGTGACGGTATAGAACATGTTCGAGGGCAGTGTCAGCACGGCGTAGATGAGGTTCTCCTCAATCAACTTCTGGCGAATGGCGGCTTCGGAGTGGCGCGCGTCGGAAGCAGAGTTGGCCATTACGAGGGCAGCGCGGCCCCTCGGTTTCAGCGAAGTCGCAAAAAGATTGATCCAAAGGTAATTCGCGTTGGGGACGGTTTCCTTGCCCGCGTCCGTCTTCTTTCCCTTGGTCTTGTTTCGCGGAATACCGTATGTATTGAAGCGCTTGTCCTTTTCCACGCTGCTGAGGCCTACGTCGTCCACGTTGAACGGCGGATTGGCCAGGACGTAGTCGAACGCACCAAAGCTATCAAAAGCATCTTCATAGTAACTGTTGCGCTTCTTGATGTCGCCACGTAGTCCATTGACTGCGAGGTTCATCTTTGCCAGATTGACAGTCTCCTGCGTCTTCTCCTGCCCGTAAACGAAAACACCACTTGCGGAGTCTTTGAGTTCCTTGCGATGCTCTTCTATGAAGTGCGCAGATTGCACGAACATACCGCCCGAACCGCACGCAGGGTCGAAGACCTTGCCCCCATGCGGTTCGATCATTTCGACCATTAAGCGAACCACAGCTCGTGGAGTGAAAAACTCACCGCCTTTTGACCCTTCACTGCGAGCAAATTCAGCCAGGAAGTACTCGTAAATCTGGCCGAACAGGTCACCTGTGAAGTCTGCGGGAATGTTAGCGAAGTTCTTAAGCAGTTGATTCGGAATGTTCTTGGTCTTCTCGTCGCGCGTAAGGCGTGAATACTCGTCCTTCGGCAAGACGCCATCGAGTTCGGGTTTGTATTGCTCGATTGCTTTCATCGCCTCCTTGAGCGCTTTGGCAATGTCCTTTTCTTCTGGAAGAGTCAGTAGGTGGTCGTAACGGGCATGGTCGGGCAGGTAGAACCCGCACTTTTCGATGGCAATCTCCGAAATCTTTTTCTCACGTCGTGTGCCTTTGAGTTTTTGGTATTCCGCGAGGATTCTAGCTTCGTGGCGACGGTAGTTGTTGTCCGCGAATTTCAGAAAGATCAGACCCAGCACCGGCGTGGAATACTCGCTAGACTTCAGGTCGGAGTTGGCCCGCAGGTTATCAGCGGCACTCCAAAGGTCACCTTCGAGTTGTTTCAGTTGCTCGCGAGTCATAGCGTTTTACGTGAACGTTGCAGATTATCTCTGTTACGCACAATGGGCAAGCGACCTCTAGGAATGCTCTGCCTGCATTCTCAAGGCAGCATCTGCTTGTGAGGTGGCCGATATGCCAACTAACTCCGCCAGCGCCTCCCAATGCCTTGGATGCGGGCGGCGTCGACCTGCACGAATATCGGCGGCATAGGGCTCCGAGACTCCGAGCGTCGAAGATAGAGCAGAGATCGTAAACGCAGCGAGCTTGGGTTGAATTGTTCCAAGATACACGTCTTTGTTGAGCCAGACAGGCATGGATGAAGGTTGCCAAGCTCGTTGTGCGGCTCTATGTCTGCGCTGTGTTTCGGAAAGCTTCTGCCTGGAGTTCGGACCCCGCGCCACTGTCCGACCGATTTTCGCGGATTCAATTAGTTCTGCCCGAGATACTTCTCTCCCGCAACTGGGACAATGCCTTCCGCCCCGCGTAGTAGCGCCGCAACCGAGGCAAACCTTCTTAGGGTAGGGCGGAAGTGCGATCTCAACTTTGAACTCGTTACCCCTTCCTTCACTTCTGAGGCGCTGGGTTAGGACCGTAGGTAATGTGTGATCGTCACGAGTGCGCTTGCGGATCGAACTCCACAGAGTCTGTGCGACCCACTCGGCCCACGGCGCAACCAGCCTGCCCCAGACTGGCGCGGTCTCACTCAGTTTGGCAGCAAAGGTTCCTAGGAGACGGCAATTTCCATTCCGTTCTTCGACAAAATCAGACCGCCGGAGGGGTTCTCGCGTAATCCAATTCAAGAGCCAGGCATCCACGGCTGGACGGGCAGCTTCCATAATGTCACACGCGAGACTGTCGCGATTGGGTGTGTCAACGTGAAGCATACCTATGCCCGGATCAAGACCGAGTGCCGATGCTGCTAGGCGTGCCTCACTCTCTAAGAGCGTATAGCAGTAGTTAAGAATCGCTCCGGGCGGATTGACAGCCAAGCGTGGTGAGCCTGTCAGCGGTGATGTTCTGGTACCGAAGAATTCCCAATGAGCGGGTATCCTGTTTTGGTCTGCTTTCGGATAGAGGATAGGTACCGAACGCCATGCGCCCCAATAAGCACCAGCCGCGTGCGCTTCGAGTGTTCCGATTGCTTCTGCACTTTCCGCAGCGGGCAGCCGCTCCCGGAATTCGGCAATCAAGTCGGCTGAGGTCGAATCCTTCAATTTGTCCCGCGCCAAGGTTTCCTGCCCGATCAATTTTGATTCGATAAGTTTCCTCGCGATTTCCAGGGCGGCGCCGCTCTGATGCGCCGTTGCTTGAGAACGCCTAAGCCGCGCGTCAGATGGTGCCGTAGGCCCGGTAAGGAATAAGACCTTTCCCATGCGGTCGAGCATGGTGAAAGCTGCCTTCTGGTCCGCCAGCCAGCGGAGGGCTTCAAGGGTAACGAAGCCGTCGCTCGCGATCATCACGAGCCTCTTTAGACCATGATTTACACGAGGCAGGCGGATTGTCCGGCGCTCGTCGGCGAGCCCATCGTGCAGAAGTAGATGGCCCGCCTGCATTTGGACACGGATGCCGTAGCCATTCAAAACGAGAACGCCAGATTTGCGGATCGGGGACGAGTGCGATAGGTTGGGCGAAGCCGTCATGGAGGTGCATTCTCCTCGTCGGTCAGGGCTGTTCGTCTGCTTCTAACAGGCGTGCAGCCCGCCTAAGTTAAACAACCTATATTCTACAACTTACGAGCATCTAGCACAATGCGGGAATGTGCGCTGGAGTGAAGGCGAAAGCGATCTTTTGACAACTGATGAGTCCTTTGGCCGACCAGTACATCGAATTAAGTAGCCTCTTTGCGCAAGTAGGGAGGACTATAGGACAGGCGACAGCCGGTCCCGAAGTGCAGTGCGGATGAATGTTACGCTCCTGATGTACCGCGACGAATAGACCCCGCCATTCCGCGCAACACCGGCCGGAAAAACATCGTGGCGAGGATGCGAAAGAACTGGTAGGGGCGGCTGAGACTCCAATATTTGCACTAGTCCCGAGCAAAAGCTCAAAGGCAAGATGACAATTTTTCCTCCGGGGAGAACTGTCAAATGCCTGTCCTTCGAGTCGCCAATGTCGCGCCCGCCCAAACAACCGTAGGCGATAAAGTTCTCCTCACCCGTGAGGAGTGCGCCGAAATTCTCCGCATCCATGTTCGAACCCTCGATACGCTCCTCAAAGAGGGAGTTATCCGTTTCAAAAGGGTAGGTAAACCGCTGCGTGGTCGTGTGCTCGTGCCGCGTGTAGAAATTGAGCGGTTCCTTCAGATAGAGGAACCTGCTAAACAGCAGGTGAGGTGACCCATGGCTCGCAAAAAACGCGAGCGCCAAAAGGTCATCCGTGGCAGGGCTCCTTCTGACGCTCGTAACACTAAAACTAGATCCATTTTACCATCCAAGCTCTCCGAGCGCAGCTTCGCTGCCCGTGACCGTGCCTTGCACGCTCTGTGGGATATGCGGCACGGCGCTTCACCCTCCCATGCCGCACGCGACAATGGCGTAACCGTACGCACGATCAAGAAGTACGTCGGCGCGGCGCTTGTGCAAGATCGTCCCGGCGGACGAATCCGCACAACTAAGAGCGACCGCCTTGTTCGCTATCTGCAAATTCCGGGCCTGTACGGTCCAATGGAAATAAAGGTCCACGGATCAAAAGAGGCGAGTGACGCTGCAAGCTACAAGGCGGCTGTCAACAGATTTCTTCGTGGCGATCGTAACGCGCTCGCGCCCTGGTATGGAAAGAAGATCGCGGGCGTTGAACTGATAACAGCAGCGCCCTCTTTGAAGAGCCTCGCTGACAAGGACTTACTTCCTTATTCTCTCTACCGCTCGCTCTCTGGCGGTGCGACATGAGCACCCCTCGCCCACGCCCGAAGTGCTCATGTCGATGCTGCGCTATCTGTGGATCAAGGGAAGAAATCCATGAGCACCATCTTGGCGGGCGCAACCATGCTCCTTATTTCACGCTACCGCTCTGCCGCCTTCATCACGAGGCAGTCACCATAGCCCTTGCACGGGCAGGAGTAAACATGGAGCGCACGAGTGATATGGCGGAACGAGCAAGGCGTGCCCGTCAGGCAGCATACGTCTTTCTGTGGTTTCTTGATGACGCAACGCGAGCTCAACTGAAAGCAGCTCGAAATGGACGGCTGGTAATTAAATGACTCAAACCCATGACATCTTTCTTCGTGCCTATGCGGTCACGGCAGACAAGAAACAGAAACGCAGCGCTCTAGCAGGAGACGATTCCAAGTGGCCGGAACACGCGCTCGTGTTCGATACCGAAACCCGGATCACAGCAGATCAAACCCTGACCTTTGGCGTGTATCGGCTCTGCACGCTGGTGGATGACAGTTATGCGGTCACAGAAGAGGGAATCCTCTACGCTGACGATCTGCCTGCGAAAGACCGCAAGGTGCTGGACAACTACCTGCGCACCGCAGTTGCCGATGTGGCATCCTTCCCGCCGCGATTCCCGCTGTATTCTCGTTCCGAGTTTGTGAAAAGAGTTTTCTGGCCAGCGATCAAATACAGGGGAGCGCTGGTCGTCGGGTTCAATCTTCCATTCGACTTGGCGCGCCTGGCCCTGGATTGGAGCAGAGGCGACAAGGACGAATGGTCGCTTACAATGTCGCAGTTTCCAGGCGGCACCGAGAATTTGTATTATCCTCGCATTCTCATCACGCCAATAGACACCAAGAAAGCATTCATCAAGTTGGCAAAGCCGTGGAAGCCGGAGGAATGGACAGACAACGACGCAGCGCATTTCCTCGACCTGCGCACCCTTGCGTGGGCGCTATTCAACCAATCGTATTCGCTCAGGAAACTTTGCGAAGAACTCAAAACTAAGCAGCAGAAACTAGACCACGATCCAACAGGAAAGGTCACGCCTGATGAAATTGAATATACCCGACAGGATGCGCGCTGTACCGTGGATGCACTTAACGAATTAAAGCGGGAATTCGACCAGCACCCTATCGGCCTTAAACCCTACAACGCATACTCCCCCGCATCGGTGGCCAAATCCTATCTGGACCAAATGGGAATCGTCCGGCCAGCGGAGAAGTTCGTGGTCCCTGATGAAATGCTCGGTATCGCCATGCAGGGGTATTACGGCGGTCGCTCGGAGACCCGCATACGCTGCGCAGAGGTGCCCGTCGTGCCGGTCGATTTTACCAGCGAATATCCGAGTTGCTGCGCTCTCCTGGGTCTGTTCGACGTCCTGACAGCCGAGAGTGTGACCTTTGAGGATGATACCGAGAATGTACATAGACTCCTGAAACGCATCACTCTTCAAGGCTGCTTTAAGCCTGCGGTGTGGAAGCGCTCCAGGTTCTTTGCCGTCGTGAAGCCTGACGATGACATCCTGCCCGTTCGCACCGTATACAACGAGGTCACCCAGAATATCGGAAACAACTATCTCACGTCTGATAGGCCGATTTGGTTTGCTGGCCCCGACCTGATTGCATCTGTGATCCAAACGGGCAAAGTGCCGCGCATCGTCCGGGCTATCCGCATGGTACCGCATGGTAAGCAAGCGGGAATGCGGAGTGTAAACCTTCGAGGTATGGTTAACGTCGATGCGTACAAGGATGATTTATTCCGCAAAATAATCGAGCAACGGAAACTGCACAAGTCGGACGAAGCGCTCTATTACTGGCTCAAGATCCTTGCAAATTCGATCTATGGATTCTTCGTTGAATTGAATCCCGAAATCGAGAATGAAATTGTACCCGTCAACGTGTTTTCAGGAGAGAAGAACTTTCGCGATGATACGGAGGTGATCGAAAATCCTGGACCGTGGTTCTTTCCGCCGTTGGCCTCGCTCATTACGTCTGGCGGACGCCTGCTCCTCGCCATGACAGAGGCGTCTGTAAGAGAAAAGCGGGGCTCCTATCTATTTTGCGATACCGATTCTCTTGCAATCGTGGCCTCTAAAAAGGGCGGACTACTCCGCATTCCAGGCAGCAAGGGCATCCGGATTCTATCGTGGGCTGAAGTGCAGGCCATCGTTGATAGATTCGCTGAGCTGAATCCTTACAACCGCACGATCGTGAAAGGTTCGATTCTAAATCTGGTGGACGCGAATTACGTTGACTCAGATCCAAAGAAGTCGCAGCGCCAGTTGTACGGGTACAGCATCGCAGCGAAGCGTTATGCCCTGTACGAAAAGATAGGCCAGAATAACATCAGGATCATTGATCCGAAAGCGCACGGCATCGGATTCCTGTACCCGCCCAAGGACTCTCCGAAAGGCTGGGAAGAAGATGTTCCGCAATGGATTTACGAAATGTGGGACTACATCGTGCGGGGCGCTCTAAAACTGAAACGCAAAGCACCATCTTGGATCGATATTCCGCAGATGATGCGCCTCACCATCACTACGTACAACGTTTTGGAAATGCTTGGGGAATGGGAAATTGCTCGCCCATATAACTTTCTTCTCCTGCCGATGGTTGATCCCACGTTTGGCTATGCATTCTACAAGCGTGCAGACGAAAAGGTCCTGCTGGTCGCCCCATTTTCCTCCAAGCAAGACTACTGGTTTGACATCAAATGTATAAACATTCGCAGCGGCAAGAAGTACAAAATGGTGGACTGCACCAAAGAAAAGAATCCTCCATACAACGTGGTCTTTCCCTCGCAATTTGCGCGCCTTTTGATCGAATACCAGGAGCATCCGGAAGCAAAGAGCCTTGCGCCCGATGGCACGCCATGCGAGGCAGGGACGCGCGGACTGCTGCTGCGTGCCCATATCACTGCCGGACAGTTTCGCTATGTGGGCAAGGAGACCGATCGCAAGTGGGAGGAAGGCGACGACATCAGCGCGTTGGATTTCAAGACTACCGAGTACGGAAGAGAAAAGAAGGTCGTTGCCGACACTTTGATAGCAGATGAAATTCGCGCAATCGGCATACGCAAGACGATGAAGTTGACGAAAATGAGCCAACACACGATAGAAAAACTGATTCGTGGGGAAGCCGTGAAACGCAAAACGCTCGAACACATGGTCAGAGTGATTCACGCGCTTACAAGCGGGACACAACCAGCTTCTGTTTCTGAAAAGGTGTAGACTTCTTTCTTCCCCGGAACACTTCTGACGTTTCGCCTCCCGATGGCCTAGGCATGAGAGGTATTCGTTTTCTCCATCTCGCTTTCTTGGTCGGCTTGTCGGTTTGTCAGACGAGCGGCTTCTTGTGGGCGGAATCAGGTGTGCTGGTCGTGCATGTAGAGGACGTACAGCGGCGTCCGATTAGCGGCGTACAAATTGGAGTCGAGGGAGACGGGGGATCGTCGATTACCGGGGATGATGGCAAGGCGCGGATTCCGTTGGCCAAGCAGACAAAAGAAAAAAGCTGGGTTTTCCTTCAGATTCTGAGGTCTCCACCGCGCAAAGACTTCGTGATGGTATCGCCATGGGACTACAGAGCTGTCATTCCCTCGTTCGAAAACGAGTCGGAGAATTTTGTCGAAGTTGTGGTGGTGCGGCGGAGGGATCGTGCGGCTCTCGAAAGCGGCACAGTTCTGGCCGCCGCAACGGCACAGATCAATAAGGCAAACGCTCCGAAAACCGCGGATAAGCAAGCTTCGCAAGAAGATCCGAAATCATCGCTGACTGCAGTCGCGAAACAGTACGGGCTAGATCCGGGTGATTTGGACAGGGCAATCCGATCCTGGGGAGAGAAAACGACCGATCCTTACGAGGCAGGGCTCGCTGCGCTCTATGGGAGAAATTATCCGGAAGCCACGCGAAAGTTATCGGAATCGCTGGATCTGAAGAAAAAAGGGGTTGAGAAGGCGCAAGGACAAGCAGCCGATGCAGCCGTTTTTCTGGGGCAAGCACTGTACGAGGAAGGAAGATACATGGAATCTGCTTCTGCTTATCAGCAAGCAGCGCATTTCAGAGAAGAGGACGGCGCGATCCTGAACAATCTGGGGCTGAGTCTAGTCCGGGCTGGTAAATATGCGGAGGCGGAGCCGCCCATTCGGCGAGCACTGGCAATATACGAAAAGACACGCGGTGGCGACGATTCTAGGATTGCCACAGCCGCGTCTAACCTAGCTAACTTGCTCAGGATCGAAGGGAATTATGCCGATGCCGAGTCACTCTACAAACGAGCGTTGGAGATAGACGAGAAGGTCCTTGGACCCGACCATCCGAAGGTCGCCGTGGACCTCAACAATCTGGCGGGGTTGCTGGAGGAAGCCCGCGCTGACTACACAAGCGCCGAGCGGCTTTACACACACGCCCTGGCAATAAACGAGAAGGCGCTTGGCCCCGAGAACCCCGCCGTCGCTACCGATCTCAACAATCTGGCTCTCGTGCAGATCCGTGCGAAAGGCGACTACGTGGGTGCCGAGCCGTCAGCTCGGCGAGCACTCGCAATTGACGAGAAGGCGTTTGGCTCTGAGCATCCCGAGGTCGCCACAGACTTAGTTACCTTGGCCGCTATATTAAGCGCAAAACGAGATTATGCAGGATCTGAATCGCTGCTCAAGCGAGCCTTGGCGATTGACGAAAGGGTGCTCGGTCCCGATCATCCCGATGTGGCCGGAATCCTAGACAATCTGTGCGAGGCCTTGGTATCGGAGGGGGATCTCGCAGCTGCAGAACCAAGATGCCGACGGGCGTTAGAGGTTGCTGAAAAATCACTGGGTCCGAACCACCCCAGCGTGGCCACCAAACTAAGCAATCTCGCATGGCTACTTTACAGGAAAGGTGATTATGCAAATTCAGAACTGCTGTACCGGCGAGCGCTCGCGATTGACGAAAAGGTGTTTGGTCCCGACCATCCCGAGGTCGCCCTTGATCTGATTAGTCTGGCAGACCTCTTGTCGGCCAGACACAACTATTCGGAGGCTGTATTACAGAGCCAGCGAGCACTGGCGATCGAAGAGAAAGCGGTTGGTCTCGACCACCCATATACGCGCGCAATACGCGAACAATTGCGCGAATTCAAGAAAAAAGCGACCGGTACCCTCAATCAGCCCTGAGTCAAACATGAAACGCATTCGCTTTCCCCATGTCGCTTTCTTGGTTGGCTTGTCGCTTTGCCAGACGAGCGGCGTACTTTGGGCAGAATCAGGTGTGCTGGTTGTCCACGTAAAGGACGTGCAGAAGCGTCCGATTAGCCGCGTACAGATTGGAGTCGAAGGGGACGGCGGATCGTCGATAACCGGGGATGATGGCAAGGCGCGGATTCCGTTGGCCAAGCAGACAAGAGAAAAGAGCTGGGTTTCTCTGCAAATCCTGAAGTCTCCGGCGCATAAAGACTTCGTGATGGTATCGCCTTGGGACTACAGGGCTGTCATTCCTTCGTTCGAAAACGAGTCGGAGAATTTTCTCGAAGTTGTGGTGGTGCAGCGCGGGGACCGCGCGGCTCTCGAAAGCGGCACAGTTCTGGCCGCTGCAACGGCACAGATCAATAAGGCAAATGTTCCGAGAACTGCGGACCAGCGAGCCCAGCAAGAGGACCCGAGAGCCAATCTCGCTGCAGTCGCAAAGCAGTACGGTCTCGAACCCGATGAATTGGACAAGGCGATCCGATCCTGGGGAGAGAAAACGACTGATCCTTACCAAGCAGGATTGGCTGCTCTGTACCAACGAAACTATCCCGAAGCTTCGGCGCAGCTGAAAGAGTCTTGGCAGAATCGCGAGGCAAAGCTCGCGACGGATCAAAAGGCCGTAGCGGATGCCGTTTTCTTTCTAGGTCACTCACTCTATGGGGAAGCGAAATACAGAGAGTCAGCGGCCGCTTTCCATCGCTACCTGCAGCTGAGACCGAATGACCCGAGTGCGCTTAGCAGCTTGGGCTTCAGTCTAACGGAGGCGGGTGACTACGCGGGTGCAGAGTTGTCGATCCGCCAAGCGCTGACCATCGAAGAGGAGACGCTGGGCCCAAACCATCTGCTCGTGGCCATCGTCCAAAGCAACCTCGGTGAGGTGCTGTGGTATAGAGGCGACTACTCAGGCGCTGAACCACTTCTCCGGCGAGCGCTGGTCATCGAAGAAAAGGCGCTGGGCCCTGACCATCCATTCGTAGCCAACGTTCTAGGCGCTCTCGGTGAGGTGCTCCAGGACAAGGGTGACTATGCGGGCGCAGAACCGATCCTCCGGCGGGCCCTAGCCATTGACGAGGAGGCGCTGATTTCCAACCCTCGCCCGGTGGCCGCAAGCCTGAGTAATCTCGGTGAGCTGCTCCTGGCAAGGGGCGACTATAGTGGCGCGGAGCCACTTTTGCGTCGGGCACTCGCCATCGAGGAAAAAGCTGTCGGTCCCGATCATCCCGAGTTGGGTACTGCCTTAAACAACCTCGCTGACCTGCTCCGCGCCAAGGGGGACTATGCGGACGCAGAATCGCTTTACCGACAGGGATTGGCCATTGAGGAGAAGTCTCTGGGACCTGATCACATAAACACGGCCGGAGCCCTAGGCAACCTCGCTAGCGTGCTCCAGGATAAGGGTGACTTTGAGGGCGCCGAGCCACTATTCCGTCGGGCGCTCGCCATTAAGGAAAAGGCGGTCGGGCCAGATCATCCCGACACTGCTGAAAGCCTAAACAATCTCGGTGAGTTGCTCCGTGCAAAGGGAGACGACGCGGGGGCAGAACCACTTTTTCTGCGGGCGCAGGCAATCCTGGAGAAGGCACTGGGACCCGATCATCCCCACCTCGCCGCACCCCTGAACAATCTCGGTTTGCTTCTTCAGGCGAGAGGCAACTACGCTGGCGCACAACTGTTTTTGCGTCGGGCACTCGACATCAGGGAGAAGACGCTCGGTCCCAATCATCCCGACACTGCCCAAAGTCTATATAACCTCGCCGGCCTACTGTATGTCGAGGGCGACTACCAAGGCGCCGGGCTGTTGCTACGGCAGGCGCTGGCCATCGATGAGAAGGCTCTGGGCCCCGATCATCCTAAGATCGAGGAGATCAGACGCGCCCTGCAGTTATGCATCAGCAAAGAGTCTGCTAAGAAGATGGAGAAGTGAACCATGTGGGGAAAGAGCTCTTAAAATCGGAAGCCACATAACTCACCCCGGCATTGATAAACAACCTGTCGATTTGAGTAGGTGGCTTGGGAGCTACTTAGTCCGCTTGATTCTTACAAGGACGATCGTGACCGGCTCACGCCCCGCAGGGTGGTCCTGGTTAACGGGGTCGTAGCCGATTTTTTCCACATGAAGGCGCACCTGTTGGCCGACGGCAGCACTGGTCTTGAACCCAAAAGTTCCATTTGGTGTTGTTAAACTCGATTCCCCTCCCAGCACGGTTACAGTCGCACCAGACACGGCGTGGCCTGCATCATCCTCCACAAAACCGGACACGGTGGCGTTGCCATTGGCCTTGAGCTCGATAGTCACTGAAGGATTCGGATCCTTCGTAAGTTCAAGGTCGGTGTGTCCATGCAGAAATGCAGAATCCAGGTCAGCATAGATCGTCACCTTCCCGTCGGCAGGCATCGTGGCGCGGTAGACGGCTACTATGCCGATGCCTTGAAACGTTTGGGTGGTTTCATTCGAGGCAGTCGTACGCAGGGTAGCGCCGGATACCGGAACGTGTTCAGTATCCAATACGAGCGTTCTGACACGATAAACGGTCAAGGCCTGTGCTTCCAGACGCTTGAGGTAGGCATTCGCTACAGTTGGAGCCAACCCCAAAATGCATATGATAACGACTAATCCCCAAATGAGTGAATTTGTGGGAGTTTTGCGGCGGTTGCTTACGGACGCGTTGAGAACGGCAATGATCGCCGCTATGGCATACGCAGCGAGGGACCAAGTTCCACTAACACTGCCGAGAGCCTTAAGAAAACCAGTGATGTTCACCGTTCTGCCCTAGGATCGAAGCGCATGTATTCTGCTGCTACCTTGTCGTGTGCTGGATCATCCCGCTTTTTCTCCGTTAGTTTACGAACAGCGGAATCAACTTGAGAGGGATCAAGGTCTACCTCAGCCGCAACGTGTTTAAGCGCCGAGTCGGCGGTTATTGGGGTGGCGCAGGCTACACAGCTTTCTTTCTTTGTCTCAACTACGGCGGCTGCCATCGACCAAACGACCTTAGTGTTTTGAAGCGCCGCCACATCTCCAGCCCGACCGAGCACAACCTCAACAAACCCTGAGGATTTCGGAACGGTACCTCGACCCTTCCAAGGTGAAAGAATGCGCATGGGGCTTTTGGGCGCGACCAGAATCAGAGCGAGTTCGTCACCCGGCTGTGGAAGCGAGAGCGAGATTCGCGTCTTTCCGGCCTTGTCGGTGGGAGCGCTTGTTGAGCCGTTGCCCTCCGCGCTCAGAATTGCACCAGTAACAGGGTGATCGTGGACATCTAACACCTGAATCATCACCGTCTGGGATTCAGCCGTAATGCAGTAGCAGAGAGTGGAAATTATATTGAGTGACACAACAAAGATAAGAAGGCGGTGCATAAACCTGGCCTCAAAAAGTAGAGAGGCCCTTATTACATTACGACAGCCAACATTCGTCAATACGCGGATTGATCCATTCCCGCCCCGCCCCACGCTCTCGCTCCCCCGCCCGTTAACTCTCACGTACCCACGGAACCCCGGAAAAGGGGGTGTAGCACTTTTGCCGTCGCCATATACTACCCCGTCAAGGCGGAGGCGGGGTTATACGCCTTGAGGGGAAAATGCTACACCTGTGCCCCACCGAATTGGACCTCTAGCGGCCGGGGCGTGCGCGCGAGCGCTAAGCGGAGGGACCGCGAGATCGCGGCGTGAATCCGTTTTTTTTCATTCCGCGCGAATCGGGTTTCCAAGGTTGGTATTTTGCGCGTGCGGGGCGGGAATCGGTGCGAACGATCCGAGCGCGAATCCGTTTTTCGAAGCAACTTGACAAGGAAACTTTAGCTGCTCAGAAAGTCAATGAGTGTAATCGCCTGGTTTCGCCAGTTACGCTTCGGGAAAGGCGTAGAATCATGCGTAGGAGCCGCACCATGAAATATCGAATTGCGTTGTGGGGCAGTGCAGGCTTTCTAGTTGCGGGCTTCTGGGGCACTTTTTGCCTCCGCAACCTTCCCAGCAACAAACGAACGACTGAGGGATCTCTGGGTTCTCGTGAGCTTAACCTGCCCGGTTGCGATAGCTGGCAGGTACTACCCCATTAGTCTCTACGAGGCTCTAGCGGCGAATGCCGTTACGTTCGCGCTGGTCGGTCTGATCGTGGAAACCCTACGGCACCAACTGCATCACGCGAAATAGTTCAAGAGTTCAAAACAGCCCACCACCACCCGTAACCGCGTCAATGAGCGCTATCGACGCCTGATTACGACAGTTGTGTGAAGAAACAGCTAATCTATCTCATAATTGATGCATGGCCATCCAAATGTCAGCCGGAGAAACGGATGATCCCGGCTTTATTGAAGTGTTGAACTCTATCCTAAGCGGGTTGATCGCAGACGACGCACCCCAACAATTTTGGGTCATTCAGATTGACAACTGGTTCGATCACAAGTGGCTGGGGTTCTCCGGCATGGGTCTCATTGCGTCGATCATTCCGCTCAACAGTTACGACACAGTGAAGGCCGAGTCTTACCAAGAAAAGGTGACGTTCCCGCCGTTCACGCCAAACAGAGTGGTGGCGCAGTTCTCGTTTGTGCGAGTTGGGAATACCTACACCGAGTCTGCGCTGCCCGCGTTGCCTCACGGCAACGAACGAAAACACAGCGAGACGAATCTCCGACGACGAATTCAAGATTTCACGCGCTCTGGATGTTTCGTGTGGTACAGCGCCAACACCGTTGCGAACGGCAGGGGAAGCGTGATGGTGTACGTCGTCACAGCCGATCAGGTCGAATGCTGGTTTGCCGCGTTCAATCGGCAGGAGGAATGGAAATTGGAGACAACCAAAGGTGTGACCCGCGACAAGCTTGAGAATTGGCTGGAGAAACGCACGCGGTGATGGGTAGTTGTTGTTAAATCCCGATTACACTCAGAACCCCAGGCCGGCGAAAACCAAGAGCCTTTTAAGGCTGGGCCACTCGCCCGATTCATCCTGTTAAGCTGATGGTTATGAGCGAGACCAAAGCCACAGCAGCGATTGTCGTGCTGATGAGCTTGTGGTCTGCGGTCTGTGCTGCCAGCACAATCCTCATGTTCAGCTCGCCACAAGAAGCCGTTATCGCTGCTGACAGCCTCTCTAACCGAATGGAAGGTGGCCAGCGATTAATGTGCAAAATACGTCAGGTTTCCCCGCACATGTTCTTTGTAGCTACCGGAATTGCAGCGACCGAAAATCCTCACTTCGCCCCTTACGACATTGCCAGAGGCGGGTGGCCCACCCTTGTCCGTAGTCTTCTCTTTCTTTTCCCATATCAGAACGTGGGTGCCCCATCCTTGCGTTTTTTGCAAGGGTGGGCCGCGATGCTGCTGATAGCATAATGCTCGTCATGCCTCGCGGCCTGCATCGATATTACGGTGCCGATCACTTGCACTTTATCACGTGTTCTTGTTATCGCCGCTTGCCTCTTCTGCGTTCCGCACGGAGCCGCGACCGATTCCTCTCCGTGTTAGAACAAACTCGGCAGCGCTACCGCTTCGTGGTGGTGGGGTATGTCGTCATGCCGGAACACATCCACTTGCTACTGAGCGAGCCCGAGGTCGGGACCCCTTCCACGGTGATGCAAGTATTGAAGCAGCGCACGGCTCGTGCCTTGTTGCCGAAAACGAAGCCGCGCGATTCACGGCAGATCAAAATGTTTGGCGAGATGCCTGCGCGCGTGCCATTCTGGCAGACTCGTTTCCATGATTTCAATGTTTGGACAGAGAAGAAGCGGGTGGAGAGACTGCGCTACATGCACCGCAATCCGGTGAAGCGAGGTCTGACGGCGACACCGGAGGATTGGCGCTGGAGCAGTTACAGCTTCTATTTTCTCGACGAGTCTGGGCCGGTGCGGGTGAATGAGGGTTGGGGGAAGATTTCGTTTCGGGCATACGCGGCGTGAAAGGCGAAGCCCATGGTGCGATCAGTCTGCCACCCACCCTTCGCAAAAAGCCGCGAAGGATGGGGCACCCACTGTGTGGCTTGCCATCGGAAGGCTGGGCCACCCGCCTGCGATCACTGGTTTTGTTTTCAGAACCGGCCTTCAGCCCTTCGCTTCGCGATAGGATGGGCCACCCCCGCTGAAAACGTCGTTACCTAGGTGACCTATCGGGCACCTTCGAGCACATAGTAATCTCACGATCGAGGACCATAAAATGGCTACCCCAGCAATCGCCACAGAGATCACGTTCTATTCCGACGAAAGCGGAGTCCGGGTTACCAACTCGCGGCTCATCATCGGGCCGGTCACCTACGCGATGCTGAATGTCACTTCGGTGAGCCGCACCTTTACGAAACCCAATCGCGTTGGTCCGGCTGTGTTACTCGGTATTGGCGTACTCTGTCTCGTGGCAAGCTTTTCGGGGCACTTCGAGCCCGTGCCTCTTGTGTGGGGACTGGTACTTACTGGCCTCGGTGCACTGATCTGGAAGCTGCAAAAGACGAAATACCATCTCCGCATCGCCAGCGCTTCAGGCGAGGCTAACGCGATCACGTCGGTCGATGCCGGCCAGATTGACAGAATTGTGCAAGCTGTGAACGAAGCGATGATTAAGCGGGGGTAACAAAGAGAAACCTCGTCTGCCGTCCTGAGTATTTATAATAGCCGGAAAATCGGCCCCAAAGAGCTACTGTTTTGCGAGGAGTACACACTTGAACGATACGGCTACCGCTGTCCTAACAACCGAGCTAGGTATCTCTGAAAGCGATTGGAAACTTGCGTTCCAAGTGCTCGAAGGTCTCCTCAAATCCAATGATGGTTGTGTTAGTAGCAGGGCACTACGCGAGGAGTTAGAAGAGAAACATGGCGTCCCCGATGCACGCCCGGTTGTGGTTGCACTCAAGTACTTCGATCCTGAATCTAGCCGCGAACGCGGAAGTCCGCTACCTAGTTTCAAGTTTCATCATCTGGGAAGAAGCTTCTACGCGGACGACAATTACGCCCAAGAGCTCAAAAAGCAAGAAGATACGACAACAAAGGAAGCCGAAAAGGCCAGTAGTCGTGAGCTGTCGGACATCGTACCTGAGGAGATTACGGTTTCGCGCAGCTACCGCCAGGAGGAAGCTCGGCTTGTCCAATACGTGAAAAGAGCGTTGGAGGAGCTATACACAAGCGATGCCAATTCCGAGGAATACCCTTTCGTATTTGATGTTCATTCCTCCCGCCCAGCTGGCAGCTTCGAAAATGTTGACCTTATAGCGGTTCATAGGCTGCCCCTTGATTTCTGCGACCTCATAACGGTGGAAGTCAAACTTGAGTTCAGTGCTCAAGCTGTGCATCAAGCAGTAAGCTACACTCGCTTTTCACACAGAGTGTGGATCGCCGTTCCCGTTGATACGGACTCTCACTCTTCCGAGCTTCGCGACCTCAATCTATCTCTCTTTGAATATGCCATCTTCCGCGGCTTGGGCGTATTGGCCTGTCGGCGCCGCAGAGGAAAAAGTTATGAAATATTTCCGATTCATTGGCCCCTTAAGAATCAACTCGACCCTTTGGCAGAGGAACAGTTTAAGGAACGCTATCGAGCCGAGTTTGAAGAGGCGGGAATCCTAGAGCCGAAGAAGAAAAAATTCCCCCGGTCAAGGTAATGGTCCAACCAGTCGAAAGCTGCAGGCGGGTAGCTCAGCCTCGCCTTTGAAACTCTAGAGTGGTGGCGGGTGGGCTACTTTAACGAGGAACTATAACGCGGGTGTCTTTGAGTGTTGACACGAAATAACTGGAGGTGCGCCCCTTCTCGCGCTTTTCGAGAAAGCCTGCCCTGTTTTGCCGAAGCCCCGAACGAAGCCGAGGGGGATAGCCGAAGGGGGCCCTGCCGAACCGCCGACACTTAACATTGCGGTGCCCAGAGGCAGCTCCCAGACCTTTTTCATCACATTTTTCTTGTACAGCCCTCACAGACACGCAATCAGCAATCCTGCAATAATTCCCCCGACAGTGCAGCATCGAAAACTGCGTCCGTCTCCAGAGACGGACCCAAAATCCGCCGCAAAACCATCTTCGGCGGCTCTTTGACAAGTAGACGATAAGTGGACAATAAGCGGTTAAAAGCGGCGACCCCGCACCCCGAAAAGTGCACGCCAAATCGCAGAAAACCCAGCTAAGTCCTTATTCATGTAGTTGATGGAACTAAGTACTTTAATTAGAATAACTTAGCGGGAATTGGGGGGGGGGGGGGGGGGGGGGGAAAAAAAAAAAAAAAGATGTAAAA